>OJQC01000008.1_pt1 | contig 181782 bp, 138 predicted proteins | sample 1598721 | NCBI WGS metagenome assembly OJQC01 (sample SAMN03922502, study PRJEB24848) | human gut metagenome | isolation source: stool sample | host: Homo sapiens | place: Germany | collected 2011-11
CCAAAATGTTTATCTTTAATTATCAATCACTGTAAACCTTTTTCAGGACGGGACAAGGCATATGTAAACTTATATCAGGACAATATTTTTTGAACCAAAATGTTTATCTTTAATTATCAATCACTGTAAACCTTTTTCAGGACGGGACACCCCGAAACGGTTGTAATATTGCACCGGGAACAGACCCGGCTATGGAAACCGTAACGGAGGATTTTCAAAACTTCTCTCAAAGATTCTCCGGCGCGGATTTTTCCCATCGTCAGATGGGACCATTTGCATGTCGTGTCGCTACGCAAAGATTTGCATGAATACGACCGCTCTTATCCATATTGCGGATTTGTAACCAGACTACAAACACGCAAATCGAATTAGATCGATTTGTAACAAGGCTTATCACATCTGTAACAATCGTTATCGAAACGTTACACACAACAGACTATTTTTGTTATACCAAATAAATCAACTAATCTGATATGAAAAACAAGTTACTACTATTCGGGTATGTCTTTGCCGCCTCGTTCGGGGCATTCGTAGTCGGGCTTAATTTGGGAGGAATTTCCGGGGCGCTCGAATTCATTACCGCCGAGTTCGGGCTTTCGGCCATGGCCATGGGACTCGTGACAAGCGCCATTATGATTGGCTGCCTGATAGGAGCATTGCTGGGAGGGCGTTACAGCGATAAATACGGCCGCAGAAACATGATGATCATATCTGCCGTCATGTTGATACTGTCGGCCGTCGGATGTGCCATGGCAAGCAATGCCGCATGGCTGATTGCAGCCCGTTTCCTAGGCGGCTGCGGTATGGGTGTCCTCTCGGCTGTAATACCTATTTATATATCCGAAATATCTCCTGCCAAATGGCGCGGAACATTCGTTTCGTTTTACCAGTTATTCATCGTTATCGGCATTCTTGCTGCTTATTGCGCCGATTTTGGGATGATTTCGTGGGGAAACAACTGGCGTTGGATGCTAGGATTGCCGTTGTTGTTCGCTGCGGGCAATCTACTGATGCTGTTGTTTCTGCCCGAAAGTCCGCGTTGGCTGATTAAACAGGGGGAATATGAGGTTGCCCGAAAAGCCATCGCCCGCATGGGAATTTCTTCCGAAGATGCGGCAGTTATGCTTGAAACACCGAAATCTTCGCAGAAGGGCGGGCCCAAATTATCCGAGTTATTCCGCGGATCGACGACACACATCGTCCTGTTGGGCTCGTTGCTCGCCGTATTCCAGCAAATCACCGGAATTAACGTTATCATCAATTACGCCCCTGAAATATTGCGGCAGACCGGTATCGGCGGAGATACGGCACTTATGCAGGCCATTTATGTCGGAATAGTGAACTTTCTGTTCACGATTGTCGCCGTATGGCTAGTGGACCGTCTGGGCCGCAAGAAACTGCTTTTGTGGGGATGTGCCGGATTGGTCGTGTCACTAGCGTACCTGACCTATGCCTTTGCCCAGCCGCTGCCCGGCAGTATCGGGATTCTGATCGCCCTGCTTGTTTACATCGCTTTCTTTGCTGTGTCGCTTTCCCCGCTTATGTTCGTCGTTACAGCCGAAATATATCCCTCGGCGATCCGGGGTACGGCCATGGCGCTTTCAACGGGGATCAGCTGGGCCTGCGCATTTCTGGTCGTGCAGTTCTTCCCCATAATGCTGGAGAGTTTCGGTGCGGCAATCGTTTTTGCCGGATTCGGAGTCCTTTGCCTTGCTGCATGGCTGTTTATCTACATCTGGATTCCCGAAACCAAAGGGCGTTCGCTTGAAGAGATTGAAAAACAACTGCTAAAAAAAGAGTAAGATGTATTCTAAACCCCTTGTTATCGGCATCGGCGAATTTCTGTGGGATATTTTGCCTACTGGCCGCAAAGCCGGAGGAGCTCCCGTGAATTTTGCCTATCATGCCTCGCAGAACGGTGTCGAAGGCTGGGCTGTCAGCGCTGTCGGCAATGACGATGCCGGACGCGATCTGCTGGCAGTTACCGCCAGTTACGGTATCCGTACACTCGTTGCTACGGTGGATAAGCCGACCGGCACTGTCGATGTGTCGCTCTGCGACGGCCAGCCTACCTACACGATCCACGAACATGTCGCATGGGATTATATTCCGCTCACGGAAGAGATGCTGTCTTTGGCGCGCCGAGCCGGCGCCATCTGCTTCGGCACGCTGGCACAGCGCGGCGAAGTTTCGCACCGGACCACATGCGCCATGGTCGAAACTGTACCGGCCGACGCTTATCGCATCTATGATATCAACCTGCGTCAGCATTTCTATTCGAAAGAGTTGATCGACCGGTCGCTCCGCATCGCGAACGTGCTGAAAATAAACGATGACGAACTCGTCCGGTTGCAGGAGATGTTTGCGCTTCCGGAGGATACGGATGCTGCGTGCCGCCAATTGGCGGAACAATATGCACTTCGCATGGTCGTACTTACCGGCGGGGATCGTTTCAGCTCCATTTATACCCGCGAGTGTATATCTACGCTGCCGACACCCCGGGTGGAAGTCGTCGATACCGTAGGCGCTGGCGATGCCTTCTCCGGAACCCTGATCGGAGCCTTGCTTTCGGGCCGGACGATCGCAGAGGCGCACCGGACTGCCGTTGAAACCGCGGCTTATGTCTGTACCTGCGCAGGCGCATGGCCTCCGCCTCGAAAATAATCTGACCTTAAAACCCAAGTTTACCATGAAACGACTGACTACGATCTTAATGGCGCTCTGCACCATAGGCTGCGGAACGCACGGCAGTCCCTCGGACGCCGCTTCACAGGTGACGATGGCGTCACTGTTGGATGAAATGATTTCATACGACGCAGTGACCGGTTATCCGGCCGTGAATTACCGTGCGGCGCAGGTCAGCAGTTACGACCGCCGTACCGTTGACCCTCATGAACCCGGCTGGTTCGCCAACGACGACGGAGCCGGATTCGAACGGCTCGACACGATTCGCGGCCGTGTCGAAAAGGTGCTCTTCGATGAAAAGGGCCCCGGAGCCATAACGCGCATCTGGATGACAACCAACGATAAACGGGGAACGCTGCGGTTCTATTTCGACGGAGCAAGTACGCCTGAAATCGAGATTCCAGCCTATGATATGGCACGCTTCCCGGTGACTGTAGGCGAGGCCCTCTCATTGACACATACGCATTATGAAGATGAACTCTCCAAAACCGGTGGCAACACCTTCTTTCTGCCCCTGCCTTATGCCCGATCCTGCCGCATCACACTCGAAGAGTCCGATTACACGGTCAAAATCCCCCGTTATTATCATATCGGATACAGAACCTATGACAACGGAACGAATGTTCGGACCTTCTCGTTGAGAGAAGTGCGCAAGCTCACGGATAAGATCGCCGCGGTAAACCGTAAATTGTTTTCGCCCGAAACGTATACCGACGGAACGGAGTGTACCCGGACCGTCACCCCGATGTCGAACGGCGCCACGTCGCTGCACTTGCCCGACGGAAACAAAGCGATCCGGTCGTTGACCATAACGCTCTCGGAATTTGATCCGGCAGATCTTGTCGAGATCATGCAGCGGACTTGGCTGCGTATCGATTTCGACGGTATACGCTGCGTATGGTGTCCCCTCGACTGTTTCTTCGGAGCCGGCACCGGTGCACCGGCTTCATCGAACTGGTACGTCTCGTCCGACGGCAAAGGCACCTTTACGAGCCGTTGGGTGATGCCTTATGCGGAACATGCGGACCTGCGTCTCGAAAAAAGGACCGATATTCCCTTTACAGCCGTAATCACGGGTTATGTCGATGATTTCGACTGGACGGCACAGACACTCTATTTCCATGCAACTTACCACGATGAAACAAGTATTCCAGTCAACAATGATTATAACTCGCCGGACAATCTCGACTGGAATTTTACGACCATAACCGGTCGCGGGGTCTATTGCGGCGATGTGTTGTCGCTTTACAACCACTGCCCGGACTGGTATGGTGAGGGCGATGAAAAGATATGGATCGATAACGATACGTTCCCGTCGTTCATGGGTACCGGGACAGAGGACTATTACAACTGTTCTTGGGCGCCTGTGGTGCCGTTCGCAACGCCGTTCGGCGGCGCTCCCCGGGCCGATGAAGCATCGTCGCACGGATACAATACCTTTGTCCGAACCCGCAATCTGGATGTAATACCTTTCGGGCAACGGTTGCAATTTGACTTGGAAATGCTGAGCTGGAATCCCGGTGCGGTCGATTACCGGGCAGCTGCTTTCTGGTACGGGACGGCAGCGTCTGCGGCAACGGAGAAAAATTAACCTAAATACCATCAATTATGAAACAACTCTATTTCATGTTATGCATGGCTCTGATGCTGCTGTACGGCATGCCGGCATCTGCTCAAACGAGTCACGGCATTTCCGGAAAAGTGACCGATCAGACCGGAAACGGAATTGCCGGGGCATCGGTCATCGTCAAGGAAACTACGACCGGGACCTCGACCGGCAGCGACGGCAGTTACTCGCTGAACGTAAAGGACGGAAATGCAACGCTCGTGTGTTCCTTTATCGGCATGAAGAGTGCAGAAGCCGCTGTAAATGGCCGGACAGAGGTGAACTTCGCACTCGAAGCCGATGCCATCGGCCTTGAGGAAGTGATTGCGATCGGTTACGGCACGATCCGCAAAGAGGAGATCACCAGTTCAATCACCCGAGTGTCATCCGATGAATTTTTACAAGGAAGCGTCAGCAATCCGCTTCAACTGCTTCAGGGAAAAGTCGCCGGTCTGGGTATTTCCAAAACATCGGGCAATCCCAGCGGCGAGCTGAGCATCATGTTGCGCGGTATTTCGACGCTGGCAGCCTCTTCGGCTCCGCTTATCGTGATCGACGGGGTGGCCGGAGGGTCCCTCAACGCCATTTCACCGGAAGACATTGAATCCATCGATGTCTTGAAGGATGGTTCGGCCGCTGCCATCTACGGTACGCGCGGAACGAACGGCGTGATTATCATCAATACCAAACGGCCGCAGTCGGGACGAGTCGCGTTGGAATACAAAGGCTATGTCACCATCGACCAAATGCTCGATGAGACCTCCGACTATCCGGATGCCACGGAACTCCGCAGTCTGAAATCCCGGCTTGCGAAAGAGGATTCCCGCTTCGACCTGATCAACGATTTCAAGGGCGACACGGACTGGGTCCGGGAGATTACCCGCACGCCCGTCAGTCAGACGCACTATGTTTCGCTGCAAGGCGGAAATGCCCGGACGAATTACCTCGCTTCGGTAACCTACAACGACAAACAAGGTATCTACAAGGGCTCTTTCGACGAGTCGTTGACCGCCAAACTCAGCATCAACCACGCAATGTTCGACGACCGGTTCAAGATCGCCCTGAATGTCAGCAATAAAATCGTAACGCAAGGTATCGTTCCGGACGATCTCTATATGCAGGCGCTCAGCCGGAACCCGACCATCCCGGTCTACAACGCCGACGGCTCCTATTATGAAAACAGCAACGGTGCCAACCCGGTAGGCTTACTGAAAGAACAGAACACCGAAAACAAGTACGACCAGCTGATGATGTCGGGACGGATTTCGGTCGAACCGGTCAAGGACCTGACGATCAGTGCAACGGGTATCTACATGGGCGACTTCAACGATTACGCTTACAGCACGACCCAAAAGCATTATTCATCGACGATGGGCAGCACGCAGGGACAGGCGCGACTCTCCGGGGGCCACGGCGAGGACAAGACACTCGAATTACAGGCCGACTATTCGCGCAAATTCGGCCGCCATACGCTGCAGGCAACCGTCGGATACAGTTACAATGACTATATCCACCAATCTTCCGAAATGTATGCCTACGATTTCCCAATTGACGGATTCGGCGCATGGAATATCGGTTCGGCGAATTCGACGCTCGATGGCACCTCGAAGCTGACCAGCTATAAGTACCGGATCAAGCTGATCGGTTTCTACGGCCGAGTGAACTATAATTTCGACAATAAATACCTTTTTATGGCCAGCCTGCGCCATGAGGGAAGCGATAAGTTCGGAAAGAACAACCGTTGGGGTACTTTTCCGGCCGTAAGTGCCGGCTGGCGGATTACACAGGAAAAGTTCATGCGGGATGCATATTGGGTTTCCGATCTCAAATTACGGGTCGGATACGGCATAACCGGCACCGCTCCCTCATCGCCCTACCAATATGTCCCGCTATACAATTTCAGTACGGCATACATGGGGTATGACGGAGGTAAATGGGTGAATGGTATCGTGCCGACGAACAATGCCAACGACGATCTGAAATGGGAGCGCAAAAAGGAACTTAACGTCGGACTGGATTTCGCTCTTTTCAACAGTCGGTTCCGGGGCAGTATCGATTTTTACAACCGGCGCACCGATGACCTGCTCTACACCTACACGGTTCCGACACCGCCCAATATTACCAATTCGATTCTGGCCAACGTGGGTTCGATGCGCAACCAAGGTGTCGAGGTGATGCTATCAGGCGACCTGATCTCCCGCAAAGACATGGCATTGACCCTCAGCGGAAACTTCTCCTACAACAAAAACAAACTGATTTCGCTCTCCAACGACAGGTATACAATGGAATATCTGACACTCGGCTCGACCGGAGAACCCATGCAAACTTACACGCACCGGCTCGAAGATGGCTGGGCAGTCGGCAACTTCTACGGATGGCGTGTCGATGGACTGAAAAACAGCACGACTTGGAATGTTGTCGGAGCCGAAAATTCGGACCCCAGTGAAGATAATAAGACTATTATCGGTAACGGGATGCCCAAAATGTTCGCCGCTTTGCAGGCCAGTTATCGCTGGAAGGGGCTTGACGTGTCGGTATCCTTTCGCGGAGCTTTCGGCTTCGATATTCTGAACGCCTACCGGATGAAGTATGAAACACTCGCTTGGCTGTCGAGTTTCAACGTGCCGAAATCGGCTTATCAGAAGATCGGCGAATATTACAATTTCGCGCCGTCGATCTATTCGGACCGTTATATCGAACCGGGCGATTACGTCAAACTCGACAATCTGACCATCGGCTACACATTCGATCTTTCACAACGCAACAAGGTGATACGCAGTATCCGGGTCTTCTGTACGGGCATGAATCTGCTTACGATCAGCGGCTATTCTGGGCTGGACCCCGAAGTGGCGATCGTCGGCCTCACATCCGGCGTGGACCCGATCAACAAATACCCTAACCTGCGTTCGTACATCGTCGGTGCATCGTTCAACTTCTAATGATCAAAACCATGAAACGAAAAACAATACATCTGTTCGGCGCATGCGCACTTCTGCTGGCTTCATGCACGAATCTCGATCCGGATATTTACAGCGATATGACAATCGACAAGATTCTGGAGGACAGTGAACAGAGCTCGGCCTACCTGCTGACACCCATGTACGGGCAGATGCGCTGGTTCAACGAGGACCGCAGCATCTGGGACCTGACCGAGCTCGGAACCGATGCATGGGTCATTCCGACCAATTCGGACGGAGGCTGGTATGACGGCGGTATCTGGCTGCGGCTGGACAATCACGAATGGAAATCGACCGACCCCCATTTCAGTACTTGTTGGAGCCACTTGTGGTATGGCATTACGACCTGCTGCAACCGGGTGCTGCATCAGTTCGAAGAGGCCGGGCTGGAGCTCGACGAGCAAACGCTGGCGGAGGTTCGTGCCGTGCGTGCATTCTATTATTATTACCTGCTGTCTCTTTTCGGGAATGTGCCGATCATGGAGACCTACGACGTGCCGAAAGATTATATGCCGACGACGCGCGACCGGAAAGAGGTGTATGATTTCGTCGTGCGGGAACTGCGCGAGAGCATGGACAAACTGCCCGAAGAACAGCGGTACAGTCGTTTTAACAAGTGGGCAGCCAAGCATCTGCTGGCAAAGGTATATCTGAATGCCGAATCGTGGCTCGGCAGCGAATATGCCGCCAAGCGCGACAGTACGCTCATCCTTTGCAACGAGATAATCGGGTCTGCGAAATACCAGCTCGACGACAGCTTTTCCAATATTTTCAGTCTGCAAAGCGAAACGTCGCCCGAAATCATTTTTGCGGTGCCGTATGATGAAACGACGGGATCGCCCATTTTCCACTGCATCTATGCCAAAACCCAGCACTGGGCCTGCAAACCGATCTACAACGCGGGTTCGGGCGGTTACAATGGACTGCGTGCCGTGCCTTCGTACGTAAAAGAGACGTTCGATGCCACCGATCCCGATCATTACAATGACAAACGTTACAGGCAGAGTTACTGCATGGGGCAACAGTACGACTACCTCACCAAGCAGCCGCTCTATTTTACTGACGGAGTGACACCCTTCAATTATGTCAACGAAATCGCCTCGATCGACGCCGCCCGTGAATTCGACGGCTACCGCTTCGGAAAGTACGAGGTCAAAATCGGCCAGAAATGGGAGACCGATCAGGACTGGGTCGTGTTCCGCTTCGGGGAGACCCTGATGATGAAAGCCGAATGTATGCTTCGTGACGGGGATGCACAGGGAGCCGCTGACATCGTGAACGAGGTGCGCAGACGCAGTTTCGATCCGTCTCTGCCCCGATCCGTGCGTGAGCTGACGGCCGAGCAGTTGTCCGCCTTGACAGTCGTTGACGGCGTATCCGTGCCTTACGGCGAATTCCTGAAAGAGCTCGGACGCGAGTTCACGGGCGAAGGAATGCGGCGCGAGCAGCTGATCCGGTGGAATCTCTATGTAAACGGAAGCTGGACATTCCACACGCCCAAGCAGAAGAAATATCTCGAATTGTATCCGATACCCTCTTCCGAACTGCTTTCCAACATTAACCTTCGTCAAAATGATGGATATTCTTATTAAAACAGACAGGCGGCCCGTATCCGGGATCAGAAGCATGTTGTTCCTGATTGCCGTCCTATTTCTGCTGCCGGGTTGCTCGTCGGCATCCGATACGGAGATTCCCGATCCGGAACCGCCGGGACCGGAACCTCTCGAAACAGGGACGCTGCTGCCGGATAACATAACGCTCGTGGCGCGCGTCACCGGACGTTCGGAAAGCGGAGAAACGATTCCCAATCCCAACCGAACGGACGCCCGGTTCAATATCGGCCGTACCGATTACAACAATATGTGGGATGCCGGCAACGGGACGGTCATGTGCGCATTCGGCGATAATTTCGACTACGGAGGCGGCAACTGGAAATCGAACGCCATCGCACTCTCTTCGGATCGTGACTTGACGGACGGGCTTTATTATTCGGGAATGCTGATGGATGGCAATGCCGTAAAGGAGATCGTCGTCTCGCGGGCCAAAACCGGGCAATATCCCGATGGTTCGGAATACGAAGTGACCTGCATTCCTACGGGCGGCATTGCGGTCGGCACCCGTCAGTACCTGAACTACATGAGTATCCATGACTGGACTCCTACGGGTGATAACGATTACTGGTCGGTGAATTACAGCGAAATCGTTTACTCGGATAATTATGGGACAGCATGGACCCGTTCGGGCGTCAAATGGAATGCCGACAGCAACTTCACGCAGGTCGCCTATCTGAAGGAAAACGGGTTGATATATATGTACGGCACACATTCGGGACGTTACGGCAACGTCTATCTGGCGCGTGTCAGCGAAACGAAGCTTCTCGACAAATCGGCCTACGAATACTGGACCGGCGGCGGCTGGGAGCGCAACGAACAGGCGGCGGAGCCAGTCGCACGGGGAACGGCGTCTGAAATGACCGTTGCATACAACAGCCGTTACAAACGGTATATGATGATGTATCTGTCAGTCAATCAGCGGGCCGTCGTTTACCGGGACGCACCCTCTCCCGAAGGAGATTGGTCGGGCGAGAAGATCATCATGTATGAGGATGGCAATGCGCTTTATGCTCCCTATATTCACCCGTGGTTCAACGAAGACGACGAATTGTGGTTTGTCATCTCTCATGCCGTGCCTACATGGAACGTTTTCCTGATGCGTGCCGACCTCAACTGGGATCAGGCGGGGATCAATCTGCTTGCAGAAGGAGGTTTCGAGGAGCACCCGACTCAGGCGTTGAGCTACAAGACGATGTGGCATGTGAATGCGGCGGCCCTCACTTCGCGCGATGCGCACAGCGGCAAGATCGCCTGCCGTTTCTCGAATACGAATTCCGGCCAGTGGCAGGACGTATGCACTCAGACGGTATCCTTGCAGCAGAATGCCGATTACTCGATCGAGTGCTGGGTGAAATCCGAAGAGGTGCTTCCTGAGGGTGCCTATGTCGGAGTCCGATTGACCGACGGAACAATCCATGACATAACGGGCACAGCCCAAGCCGGCGAATGGACACGCTTCGGTTGTGAATTCAATGCCGGTCAGGCTGTAAGTGCCGATGTCTTTTTCGGAGTTTGGGGCGCTCCCGAAATGACGCTCACCGTGGACGATATTTGCCTGAAACCCGTAAAAACAGAATAACCTACAACTAAAAAACAAAAACCATGAAAAACTGTTATTTCGCAATGTTACTTTTGCTGTCCGCCGCATTCGCTGCCGGATGTGCCGACGATAAAGAGGAGGGCGGCAACGACATCAAGCTTAATCCCGATCCGACGCAGCTTTCGAACATCACCCTGATGAAAGCCACGTTCGCGGCGGACGAATTCAATATGATTTCCGAGCCCGGTTTCGAGCTTTTCCCCGATGAAGCAATCGACTACCGTTCACTCTGGTATTTCGAAGGAGCGTACAAGGAGCCTTCGCTGGTGTCGAAACACACGCAGACACACGGCGGTCAGGTCGCTTTGAAGCTTGAAAACCCCAACGACGGCAGCTGGTGCGATGCCTGCTTGCAGTCGATCGCACTCAAAAAGGGCAAGGATTACACCTTCTCCTGCTTCGGACAGGCTTCGTGGGCCGGAATGAACGCCTTTACGGGCGTCCGGCTGGAAGGCGGCCCGATCTATGACGGACAGGCCGGCGATTGGAATCCCGACGTATGGACCGAATTCACCAAGGAGTTCAATTCCGGCGACTATACGCAGGGTAATGTCTTTTGCGGAGCATGGGGCTATCCCGGAGTATGGGTCGCATTGGACGATTTCAGACTCGTTCCGACCGGCACCACCCAGACCTCGACCAAATTGGGTACCTGCCTGACGACGGGCACTGTCTCGAATGCCTCGTTTACGGATATTTCGTTTGCGGGTAAAGCCGTCATCTGGGCCGGACCGAACAATACGGTTTCCATGGCGCTGGCCGATGTTTCGGCCGGGGGTAAGCATTACGCAAACGCATTCGCATTGTCGAACGATATGAATCCCGCTGATGGATTCTATATCGCGCAGGTTTCGCCCGGCAACGACGGTATCGTTCCTATTCTCGAACCGTCGGGAGACGGTGAAACCGCCTGTGTTCCGACGGCCGGTGTGACCGTCAACGGCAAACAGTATATCCATTATTATTCGTTCAAGTCGCTCGATCCCGAAGACAGCGACGCATGGACGGCAAACTTTTCCGGGTTGTTGTCATCGGCAGACGGCGGTAAAAGCTGGACCCGTGAGATCCGCGGCCGTTGGAGCGGAGCCGGGCATTTTGTGCAGGCGGCATTCTATTTGAGCGACAAGTATCTTTACATGTTCGGTTCGGACGCAGGCCGTTCCACGCCCAAGATATACGTCGCGCGCATCAAAAGCGACGGTGATATTGCAACTGCAGCCAACTGGACCTATTGGGACGGCACCGACTGGGTGGCGGGAGACCCAGAATCAGCGGCGGCGATCACCTATGGCAATGCATCCGAAATGTGTGTAGCCTATAATGCGACTCACAAACGCTATATTATGATTTACCGTTCGGGGACGACGGGCGGTCTGGTCTACCGCGATGCCGGTTCTCCCGAAGGCGACTGGTCGGGTGAAAAACTGCTGGCGCTCGATAATGCTAATCAGGGAGGCTGGTTCTCACCGTCCGTTTATCCCTACTCGTCGGGCGACAATATGTACTTTATCGTTTCGCAACTGTAACTAACTCTGACATCCGGCGGAACCGGCCGTGTTATGCACGGCCGGGTATCCGTTTTTAAGACCTAACTTTATGTACAAGACCATTTTGCCGCTGATAAGTTATATTCTGTTCGCCTGCACTCCGCACGGCCGGGAAAACCTGCTCGCCGACGGCGGATTCGAAGAGTCTGCGAAGATGTGGGACATCGGTAAGTCCGAATTGACATCCGAGGCACATGCGGGAGAGTTTGCCTGCGCCTTGTATGTCGAAACACCCCGTTATATACCCGTCTGGTCCGACATCTGCATACAGAAAATAATAGTGATGCCCGGAAAGGAATACCGGCTTTCCGCATTCGCCCGCATGTCCCTGCCCCCGTTGACGAACGGCGTGTATATCGGTGTACGCCGGCCCGACGGCAGTGTTTTGAAAGACAGGCTGTTCCTGCTGTCCGGCAGAGATTGGACCCGAATGGCGCTGGATTTCGATTCCGGCGAGGAGCAGGAACTCACTGTTTTCTGCGGTGTCTGGACAGACCGGAATTCAACCTATTTCGTCGATGATTTCAGCCTGAATATGATAAAATAATTATAAATTCGCGTATTATGCCGCATTGCACAATCCGTCTGTTTTTACTGCTTGCCATATGTATGATGACGAACGGCTGCCGTCGTGAATCGATCTCGGAGCCCAAGCGTCATTATGTGATCGGATTCTCCCAATGTACCAACGACCTATGGCGTCAGATCATGATGATTCAGATGCAAGCCGAAGCGGCCAAATATCCGGAATTGAGCATTGTGGTCAGCAATGCGCATAACAATACACAGTTACAGATCGATCAGATTCGTGAATTCATTGAGGCGAAGGTCGACCTGCTCATCATCTCGCCGAACGAATCGGAGCCGGTGACACCGATCGCCGTCGAAGCTTTCGACATGGGAATTCCGACAATCATCTGGGATCGTAAAATACATTCGGACCATTACACGACCTGCATCAGTGCGGATAATTACGATATCGGCCGTGATGTGGGACGCTACATCAACACCATATTATCCGAAGGGTCTACGATTCTCGAAATTACCGGATTGATGAGCTCTTCACCCGCTGTGGAACGGCATAAGGGATTCCTTGCCGAAGCGAGTGAAAGCTATTCGGTGCATACCATTCCCGGCGACTGGAAACCCGATGTGGCAAAAGAGCGCGTGGCGGCGATCGGCCACTATAACGATATCGATCTGGTTTTTGCGCACAACGACGATATGGCACTAGCTGCCTACAATGTGATCAATGCAGCCGATTCACTCTGTGCGCAGCGGATAAAATTTATCGGAATAGATGCGCTCGTCGGAGTAGATGCGGTTCTCGACGGCAGACTGCAAGCCTCATTCCTCTATCCCACGGGAGGAGACAAGGTCATGGCGATCGCCAGACGTATCCTTCTTGGTAAACGGGTAGAGAAGAGCTACCAACTGCAATCGGCACTCGTCGATTCTCACAATGCCTACACACTCAAGGCGCAGCAGGAACAGATAGTCAGTTATCAGGAACAGATCAACAAACAGAAAACGGTTCTTGAACAATATGACCGAAGCGTTGACAATCTGAAATATTCATTGTGGGCCGTCATAATTATCGCCCTTGTTGCGGGAGGAATGGGCATTTATGCCATCCGATTGAATCTGCGTCTCCGGCGCCGCAACGAAATCCTGACCGCAAAAAATGCTGAAATCGAAATTGCAACCCGTGAGTTGATGGATAAGCATGCCCAGATAGAGAATGTAACGGCTCACAAATTACAGTTTTTTACAAATATAACCCATGAAATCCGCACTCCGCTGACGCTGATCCTCAATCCGCTCGACAGCATTGTCAAGCGGGAAAAGGACCCCGAAATTCAACGTAATATCTGGACGATTCAGCGTAACGCGCGCCATCTGCTGAATGTCGTGAATCAGATTCTCGATTTCCGGAAGATCGAAAATAATAAAATGATGCTTACGCTGAAACAGGTGGATATCGTGCAGTTTACACAAGAGATACTTAGTTATTTCGAGACTTATGCCGAAACGGAAAAGATCGTCTATAAATTTCGTACGGACACGTCGCATCAGCAGTTGTGGATTGATACCGATAAAATCGAACAGGTGTTGCTCAACCTGCTTTCAAATGCTTTCAAATATTCGCCCAAATACGGTACGATTTTGGTGTCGGTGACAGATAACGGTCCGAGCGTACTGATCGAAGTCGAGGATAACGGGAAGGGTATAGATAAAGAGAGTCTTCCTCGTATTTTCGACCGTTTTTATGCGCTCAAGAACACGTCGAATTACAGTACGGGGATCGGATTACACCTGACACGGGAATATGTCGAACTGCATCATGGATACATAACGGCGGATAGTCTTCCGGGGGCTTATACCGTTTTCCGGGTCGAACTGTTCAAGGGAAAATCGCATTTCGGAGAAAATGTCACTTTTGACGAAACTCTTCCGACGAATTATCTTGCGGACGAGGTGATCGACGACAATAAGGTCAATGAGTTATTGGCCAAGAAATATAACGAAACAATCGTCATTGCCGAGGATGATTCTGAGATACTCGCCTATCTTAAAGATGAACTTTCAACGAACTTCCGCGTTATTGCCGTCAATAACGGTTACGATGCCGTTAAAGCCGTGATGGATGATGAAGTATCGCTTATCCTGAGCGACGTGCTGATGCCTGCGCTCAACGGATTCCAGTTGTGCAGCAACATAAAATCTAACATAGCGACCTGTCATATTCCGATCGTGCTGCTTACGGCTCTTTCGGATGACAACCAACGGATTTACGGAATTGCAGAAGGTGCTGACGAATATATTCACAAGCCGTTCAATATGCAGTATGTCCGTCTGAAAATTATCCGGATTATCGAAGAACGTAAGCGCCTTGCCAGTACATTCGCCCAAAAATTCGGTCGTCTGACGAGGCACGAAGCCGCCAATCTTCCTTGTGTGGACGATGTGTTCCGGGATAAACTCTTCAATCTGATCGAGGCGCAGCATAGCGACAGCAATTTCAAAATCGAACTGATGAGCGATATGTTAGGAATGTCGAGAATATTGCTTTATCGGAAAATCACAAGTATTTTCGGAATGTCCCCATCGGATTTATTGCGTAATTACCGGTTGCAGAAGGCAGTTCAACTGTTAACAGATCAACGGCGCAATGTAAGCGAAGTCGCCTATATAGTAGGATTCTCTTCACCCGCTTATTTTGCAAAATGCTTCAAAAGCGTATACAATATGACACCGACGGAATATATGTATCGAACGCGAGAATAGATGGTGATTTAAAAACCTCGTTTATCTAACTGTGACTCGTATTATGAAACACTTGAGTTAGAACTCATATCTGGATGCTCAAAATGTCAATTGTTAGATAAAAACACAAAATATGGCATTAATACATTAATAATCAAGCTAATGAGATGAATTTACCAATATAGTTATTGGTAAATCAATTCGGTTTGCACTAGAAGAATTTGGATGAATGGTGACTGTTTGGATTTTTCTGTATGTTTTTGTAGTTCGTCGTAGTTATTTGAAACACTGAAATTCAGTATAATGGGCTGAAAAATAAACCGTTGCCTTCTGTTACCTACTCTCCTATACAAAGATGTAACGACCTGATAAACCAAGTCGTTACATTTTTCAAGCCCACACCTTTCGGGCCGGGGCGTATATGGTGCAGAACACCGGAGGACTAGTCCTCGTCGCGGTACATGTTCTCCACGTAAATGGCGTGCTGCTTCGCCACGCGCTTCGCGATCGAAGGCTTGGTGAAGTACTGGCGGCGGCGCAGCTCCTTCAGGACGCCCGTGCGCTCGTATTTACGTTTGAACTTCTTCAGGGCGCGCTCGATGTTTTCGCCCTCTTTTACCGGCATGATAATCATAATATTCTACTTTTTTATTGTTTTTAATTCTTTCGTTTACTTAAAATCCTCCGGGGCGCATATCTTCCGATACCTTTCCCCCTTGCAATGTCGCTTCGTCTACTCGTCGTCAGGTCCGCTTCGGGCACCGAACCGCAGATAGGGAACCAGCCGTGCTGCCTCCTCGCGGGTCATTATGTCGTCTTCGATCAATTCCTCAGCGGTACTCCAACCTCCTTTCAACTGTCTTCGTTTAAGTAATTTCCGAAGGGTCTGCGGCGGAATGTACGGATGCCGTCCCAACTCTTTCGGGCTTGCAAAGTTAATATCAATTTTCCGAATTTCACAACTATCGCAGTAAATTTGTTTCAAAATTTTCTCATAATTGCGTTCCGTGACTCCCGGAACCTCTGCGAGTTGCTCCGCGCGGAGGAATCCGCCGAGCCGGTCGCGGTAGCCGATAATCGAGACGACGGTCTTCTCGCCGATGCCCGCCACGCTCCTCAGCGCGGCCGAATCGGCCGTGTTGATCTCGACGGGAACGTCGATCGGTTCCGCTTTGCGTTCGGGGAAGATGACGTAAGGTTCGAGCGCCGATGCGACCGAATCGCTCACCACATAGCACGCCCGCAGCTCCTCCATGTCGTAAATGCCGCTCAGGTCGCGCCACCGGACAAAGGCTTCGGCTTGCCGTTTCGACAATGCGCCGATGGCCCGCAGGTAACGCGCGCTCACCGTGTCGATGCGGAACGGCGCGGGCGGCATCGGCTCGGAGACGACGCGCCCCGTGCGGTACTCCTGCGGAGCGATGGCATACTTGCGCCCGATGCGTATGTAGGGCTCCAGCCGGTAAAAGAGCGAATCGCTGATGCCGTAACAGAGCGTCACATCTTCGGGAATACGGAAAATCTTGCCTGCGGCGCGGTATTTCAGCAGGCTCACGGCTTCGTGTTTCGTAAGCCCCAGCCGCCGCAGGCCGTCGTAATCTACGGTGTTCGGATCGAAGGGCTGCATGATGACCGTATCGGCCCGCTCCTCCATTTCGGCTTCGACCCGCAGGGCCGCCGCGGGATCGGCCTTCGGACGCACGAGGACGATGCCGAGGACCAGCAACCCGGCCAGCGGCAGAAAAACCGCCACGGCCCGAATCTCACGTTCTGTAAAAAACTTTCCCATATGCAGAGACTATTTACATACCGTCCGGCAAATGCCGGAACCTACCACTGCGCACCGCCGGAGAGCAGCAGGCGGCGGTAACGCCGCGAGGGCGACTCCACAAAAGCACCCAGCCCGTACTCCGTCCAGCGGCGATCGACCAGCCCGACGGTCGCTTCCGACGCCGTCACGACGTTGGGAAACCGCGCCGGATTGCCGCCCTCGCCGGGCCGTTTGCTTCGCGCGTCGATCACGAGCGTCGCCCCCTCCGTCCGCACGTCGCGCCGCGGATCGGTATTGGCCGCCGCGAGCCACAACAGCTCTTCGGGCATCAGCTCCGCCGCCGCGGGGTCGAACAGCACGAAATATCGCACCCCCTCAGGGGTTCGAACCCCGGCCCCCGGTTCCGCGAAGGCAAGCGCCGCGCCCCACTTTTCGAGCAGATCGGTGCGGCAGCCCTCCGGCAGAGAGAGTTGCGGTACGGATTCCGACTGAGACGCGGGGTTCAGCGCAGCTCCGGCTGTGGTAGCGTCTATTGCAATTTTACCGCCGAAGCCGGGCGTCGCCGTAGCATGGTCCAGCACATCGAGGATTCCCTCGCTGCGAACGAGGTCGCGCACGGGGTCGATCCGCCGCAACAGCCGCGCCAGCGCATCGGAATCGCGCACGTCGGTACCCGACGGCACGACGAGCAGGTATTTGTTGAACATCATCTGTCCCGCGCCCCACAACGACTGGGCGACTTTCACGGCCTGCCCCTCGTAACGGCGGTCGATCGAAACGACGGCGACGTTGTGGGCCGTACCGACTTCGGGCATCGTCAGGTCGCGGACTTCGGGCTGCAGGGCCATGCGGATCGGAGCGAGAAAGATCCGCTCCGTCGCGCGGGCGATCCATGCGTCCTCCTGCGGCGGAATGCCGACGACCGTAGCCGGATAAACCGCATCGCGTCGGCGGGTCAGGGCCGTGACATGGAAAAGCGGATAGCGGTCTTCGAGCGAATAGAAGCCCGTATGGTCCCCGAAAGGCCCCTCGACCGCCTTCTCTTCGGCCGGATCGACATAGCCCTCGATCACGAAGTCGCAGTCGGCCGGAACATAGATATCGTTGGTAACGCACTTCACGAGTTTCACCGGACGGCGGCTCAGGAACCCGGCCAGCAGGTATTCGTCCATGTTGTCAGGCATCGGAGCCGTCGCGGCGTAGGTATAGACGGGATCGCCGCCCAGCGCGACCGAAACGGGCATCCGGCGGCCCAGACGCTTGTAGGCGTCGTAATGGCGCGCTCCGGTCTTGTGAACATGCCAGTGCATACCCGTCGTACGGTCGTCGAAGACCTGCATGCGGTACATGCCGACGTTGCGCACGCCCGTTTCGGGATCGACCGTATTGACCATCGGCAGGGTCACGAAGCGGCCTCCGTCCGCAGGCCAGCATTTGAGGACCGGAAGCGCGGAGAGCGCCGCCTCGGCCCCGGTCAGCACGACCTGCTGGCATGCGCCCCGGCCCGACACGGTCCGGGGAAACCAGCGCGCCATCTCGGCCAGCATCGGCAGGGCGCGCAGTTTGTCTGAGAGCGAATTGCGCGGCGCGGCCGCCTGCTTCAGCAGGACGTCGATACGCTCCGAAAGTTCATCGAGCGCCCCGACGCCGAGCGCCAGCGCCATGCGGCGTTCGGAGCCGAACAGATTCGTCAGCACGGGAAACGCCGTGCCGGTATTTTCGAACAACAGCGCCTTGCCGCCGCCCGGCGTCTTGGAGATGCGGTCGGTAATCTCGGCGATCTCCTCGACGGGCGATACGGGCGCCCCGATCCGGATCAGTTCACCCTCGCGCTCCAGCCGCGCGATATATTCATTCAGACTCCGGTACATGCTCCAATGCTTTTTTTACCGATCCGTAACGCAGCAGCAGTTCGCGGGCCCGCGTCTGGTCCAGCCCCGAAGCTTCGGCCACCATGCGCGTGCCGCGGGCCACGAGTTTGTCGTTCGTGAGCTGCATATTGACCATGCGGTTGCCCTCGACGCGGCCCAGTCGGATCATCACGGCGGTCGAGAGCATGTTGAGCATCAGCTTCTGGGCCGTGCCCGCCTTCATGCGGGTCGAGCCGGTCACGAATTCGGGACCGACAACCGCTTCGAGCGCATACTCCGCTTCGGCCGCCACGGGCGAGGCGGGATTGCAGGTTATGGAACCTGTAAGCAGTCCGTGTTTCCGCGCCGTGCGCAGGCCGCCGATCACATAAGGCGTCGTTCCCGATGCGGCGATGCCGATCAGCACGTCCTTCCCGGTCGGGGCGTAAGGCGCCATATCGCGCCACGCACCTTCCATGTCGTCCTCGGCATGCTCCACGGCCCGCCGCAAAGCCCCGTCGCCCCCGGCGATCAGGCCGATGACCCGGTCGAACGGCACGCCGTAGGTCGGGGGCAGTTCCGAAGCGTCGGTGACGGCCAGCCGCCCGCTCGTGCCCGCACCGATATAAAACATGCGCCCGCCGCGCTGCATGCGCTCGACGATGCGTTCGACCAAACGTTCCATCACCGGAATCGTCGTCCGCACGGCTTCATGCACGCGCGCGTCTTCGCGGTTGATACCCGTCAGGATGTCGTGCACCGACATCCGCTGTAAATCGTCATAGGCCGAAGCCTGTTCGGTTATTCTGTTTTCCATAATGATATTCTGTCAATCCGGCCGCCGGAGAGCGGACGATCGTCACCACCTCGCGGCCGCAGCGCGTCAGCGTTTCGCGCAGCAAATCCCCGAAAGCGGCCGCAACGCCGCCCACGCACGCCACAGGCAGGTGTGCGGGATAACGGCTCAGGTTACGCCCGGCGAAATCGGCGAAACTCCTCGCAACCATATCCCTGATATCGGGACGGTCCAGATGCGCATGGACGAACGGCGCGAACGACGCCAGAAAACGGTTGGCGTAAGGTTCCCGGTAAACCCGGCGAATGATCTCCTCATAGGTCAGTCCGTGCGCCGCGAGAAACTCGTCCCGCAGGGGAATATACCCCTTGAAGATACCGTTAACGAGGTTGCGCCCCAGCGTCGCGCCGCTGCCCTCGTCGCCGAGAACGTAGCCCAGCGGCGGTACGTTTTCCACGATTTCGCCGCCGCGGCACCAGCACGAATTGGAACCCGTGCCGAGGATGCAGGCCACGCCTTCGCCCCGGCCGAACAAGGCCCGCGCAGCGCCCAGCAGGTCCGATTCGGCTTCGACATGCTCCGCACCGAAACGTTCGGACAGCGCCCGGACCATCTTCGCCGTCGCGTCGGGAAACGTACGTCCGCACCCTGCGCCGTAAAAATAGACGGCTTCGGCCGCGCCGCAGGGCGGAAGTTCCGCAAGGGCTTCGCGTATCTGCTCCGGCGAGTGCTGCACGGCGTTGATTCCCCGCGTGCGCACCTCGCGGGTATGCACGCCGTCGGTGAGCAGCCAGGTGCATTTGGTCGATCCGCTGTCGGCAATAATTTTCATACTATACTGTTTCTTCTCAATTCATCAGAACCGCCAGCCGCATGTAAGCGAAAATCCGGCGTCCGTAAGCCACGGCGTCACATCGGTCGGCGCACCGAGTTTGACGGGCGACACCGAAAATTCGGAGGGCGCGAGCAGGATCGTCGGTGAAAATTTCAGTTCAAACCCCTTCGTCACCCGCAGAATCCACGCACATTCTACATTGAAGTAAGGCAACACCTTATCTTTATCCATATCCTTTTCGCCGTCCACATCCCGGATCATCCGGTGATATCCCGCCCCGACACCAGCTCCGAAACGCAGAAAAAGCCTGCCTTTCACCACCGGAAGCTGGTAATAGGCCATTGCATCCAGTTTGTAAATATCCTGTGCCACCGTATTGCGGTAAGGGTCAGGTCCACGGCCGCTCCAGTCGTAATCCATCAAACTTCCCAGATGCCACCGGGCCGAAAAATCCGCACCCCAATAAAAATTTCCTTTCAGTTGGCGGCTGTACTCCACCTTCACGCCGGCAGTCGCCTGGTTATGCGCCGTAATCCCCGACGCGGCCGTCACAAAGAGGTTGTTCTCTTTCGAATCGAGCCGGTACCGTTCGATACGCGCCGCTGTTTTTGCGTTCCGCGTCCGATCTGCTGCCGACAGCGGGCCTTGGGCATATGCTGCTGCGGTGACGCATACCGTCAGCAATGCCGTTCCTATTTTTCGCTTCATTCACAAGTGGGTTCTTCGTCCGCAACATACGGTCAAAAACAAAAGTAAAAAAATAAATGCAGAAAAACAATTACCCACATTATGAAATCACGATTCCGCATCAAGTGCGGCATCAGCCAAAGCATCGTCCGGCATCACCGTTTCCCGACACCCTCCGGGCACCGCACACCAATCCGTTATCCGACCGTGATATTCAGCACGCACTCGTCAGCGCCCCGCAGGATCGACGCGCGGACTTCCTCCCCGAATTTCCGATCCGGCCAGAGTTCGGACATCACGTAAAGCAGCTTTGCCGCGAACATTCGCACAACATCGGCGTATTCACGCACCCCGCACGGTGCAGGGCACAGGAACAAGCCTCGAAACAGAGGTTGTACTCCCGTCCCGCACACACGATTTCGCCGCGAACGCCGTCCAGTTCGTCTATTTTCACAAAAAACCGGTCCAAATCCCCCTCCGCCGCCTCGAACAGACTGCGGTAGAGTCCGAACGGTCCTCCATGCACGCAGTTTACAGCGCACGCACGGAACAGCACCTCCCGCTGCTGCGGCTGCAAATCGGCAATTCCCTGCTCGAATCCGCGAAACCAACTCTTCAAATACTCCATACTTAATATTATAATCAATCCGGCGGCCGCACACTATTCGCAACCTCCGGGGAAGCAAAGATAAAGAAATAATCCGGGCGGCAAGCCCGGATTATCGCACAATACGTCAATACTATTTACTATGGAGCGCATCAGCGCAGGAAAAGCAACTCGCGGTACTTGGGCAGCGGCCACATCTGGTCGTCCACGATCTCCTCCAGCTTGTCGATATGGCGGCGGATCTCGTCGAAGAAAACCGACACCGTATCGTGGTAGGCGATCGCCTTTTCGCGCATCTGCTCGATCTTGTTGGCCTTCTTGCGCGCGTCGATCATTTCGCCCGTAAGACGCTGAATCTCCGCCGTATGATACTGAATCTTCTTGATCAGCGCAATGTCGGCCGAAGCGTTCAGTCCCGGAATCTGCGACATCTTGTAGACCTTGTCCAGCAGCAGGGCTTCGTATTTCGACGCGATAGGCACGATATGGTTCATCGCCAGATCGCCCAGCACGCGGCCTTCGATCTGAATCTTCTTGGTGTAGGTCTCCCACTTCACCTCGGTGCGGGCCTCCAGCTCGACATCGGTGAAAACGCCCATCAAACCGAACATTTCGAGGGTCGCCTTGTCGAGGTAACGCTCGAAAATCAGCGGCGTCGAGGTCTCGCAGTCCAGACCGCGCTTCTTCGCCTCGGCCTTCCACTCGTCGGAATAGCCGTTGCCGTCGAAACGCACCGCCTTGCAGGCCTTGATCATCTGTTTCAGCACCTCGTAAATGGCCTTCTCCTTCTTCATGCCGGCTTCGATCTTGGCGTCCACCTTTTTGCGGAACTCCGTCAGCTCGTAGGCCATCGCCGTGTTGAGCACGATCATCGCTTCGGCGCAGTTGTCCGACGAACCCACGGCACGGAACTCGAAGCGGTTGCCCGTGAAGGCGAACGGCGAAGTGCGGTTGCGGTCGGTGTTGTCGAGCAGCAGCGTCGGGATGTGCGAGATGCCGCTCATCTTGAAGACGTTCTTGGCGTCGAAACGGATCGCGTCGTCGCCCTTGCTGGCGGCCAGTTTGTCGAGTACGGCCGAAACCTGCGTGCCGAGGAAGGTCGAGATGATGGCCGGAGGCGCTTCGTTGGCGCCCAGACGGTGGGCGTTCGTGGCGCTCATGATCGACGCCTTCAGCAGGCCGTTGAACTTGTAGACCGCGGAGATGGCATTCACGAGGAAGGTGATGAACTGCAGGTTCTCCGAAGCGGTCTTGCCCGGTCCGAACAGATTCACGCCCGTGTCGGTGCCCAGCGACCAGTTGTTGTGCTTGCCCGAACCGTTGATGCCCTTGAAGGGCTTTTCGTGCAGCAGGACGCGGAACCGGTGACGGCGGGCGATCTTGTCCATCACGGTCATCAGCAACTGGTTATGGTCGTTGGCGAGGTTGGCCTCCTCGTAGACCGGAGCCAGCTCGAACTGATTGGGCGCCACCTCGTTATGACGGGTTTTGACCGGAATGCCCAGTTTCAGGCATTCGTATTCGAGGTCTTTCATGAATGCCATCACGCGGGTCGGGATCGCACCGAAATAGTGGTCCTCCAGCTGCTGGTTCTTGGCCGACTCGTGGCCCATGAGCGTACGGCCCGTGAGCATCAGGTCGGGACGCACAGCCCACAGGCTTTCGTCCACAAGGAAATACTCCTGTTCCCAGCCCAGATACGACACGACCCGCTGCACGTTCTTATCGAAGTAGCGGCACACCTCCGTCGCAGCCTTGTTCACGGCCGTGATCGAACGCAGCAGGGGCACCTTGTAATCGAGCGCCTCGCCCGTATAGGCGATGAAGACGGTCGGGATGCAGAGCGTCGTATCGACGATGAACGCCGGCGACGTCGGGTCCCACGCCGAATAGCCGCGGGCCTCGAACGTATTGCGGATGCCACCGTTGGGGAACGACGAGGCGTCCGGCTCCTGCTGCACGAGCAGCTTGCCGGAGAACTCCTCCAGCACCGAACCGCAGCCGTCGGGATCGGCAAAGGCGTCGTGCTTCTCTGCCGTACCGCCCGTCAAGGGCTGGAACCAGTGCGTGTAGTGGTCCGCGCCGTGCTCCAGCGCCCACTGCCGCATGCCCGCCGCGATGCTGTCGGCGACCTCGCGCGTCAGGCGCGTGCCGTTTTCCATCGTATCGACCAACGCTTCGTAAGTCGCCTTGTTCAGGTACTTGCGCATGGCGGCGCGCCCGAACACCTTCTTGCCGAAATAGTCCGACGGACGTCCTTCGGGGGCATTAACCTCGACGGCGGTGTGGTTTATAGCCGCATCGACCATCTTGAATCTGAGTAATGATGACATAATCAACCGAATTGGATTAGCGTTCCGAAAAACATACGGGCAGGGGAGAAACCGAAATAATTGCTAAACTAAAACCTAACCTGAAATTCAACGGACAACTGCCTCGCGGCAGGCTCTCTCCGACCTAACCAACCGGAGGCTTCTCCCCCGCCGCCGTATGTATTGTTATCTGGTTGCAAATGTAATTATTTTTCCGTTACGTTGTTTTTACAAAAAACGGCTATTTTTCGAAAAACACCGATTTTTTTCAACATTTTCCGAAAAACAAGGCCATTTTTCAGCAACAAGCTCGAATTTTCACGCCATTTTCCGGAAAAACACCTCAATTTTTCACCGAAATCCCAAAAATCGCAATTTTTGGTTTTTTCGCAAAACAGAAGTAATAAAGAACATATTTCAACTATTTTACCTCCGACAGAATCGACCGTTCAGCCCGCTGGCGAAAGTAAACGAAATGCACCACATTATAAAAAGAAATTATATAGTGTTATTTTATTAACAATTTCTTGTTTCAATCATTAATAATTTTGTACCTTTACAAGCAATTTTGAAACAACACTTATACTAATCTCTAAATAGTTATGGCAAATACCAAACGTGAAAAGCTGTTCACCGAATTCCCGCCGGTCCCGACCGAGAAGTGGGAGGAAGTGATTACGGCCGACCTGAAAGGTGCTGATTACGAGCGCAAACTGGTATGGAAAACGGGCGAAGGATTCAACGTCCGTCCCTACTACCGCGCCGAGAACCTCGAAGGCATCAAGTTTCTGGGCTCGCAGGCAGGCGAGTTCCCTTACGTACGGGGTACACGCGCACACAACCGCTGGCGCGTACATCAGACCGTAAGCGTCGTATGCCCCAAGGAGGCAAACGCCGAGGCGCTGAAGATCCTCAACGCAGGCGTCGATTCGCTCGGCTTCTGCATCGCGTCGGAGGCTTTCACCGCCGCCGACCTCGACACGCTGCTTGGCGAGATCTGCATTCCGGCCGTCCAGCTGACCTTCTGCGGTCAGAAAACGGCTGACGTAGCCGAACTCGTACTGGCGAAGATCGAAAAAGAGGGCATCGCCAAAGAGGATGTCCGCATCGCGTTCTGCATCGACCCGCTGGTCAAGGGCCTCTCGACCAAAGGCGACTTCTGCTCGCCCAACGGCGAGAAGTGCTTCGCCCGCATCGCAGAGCTGATCCGCAAGACCAAAGAGTACAAGCACATCCGCGTGGTGACCGTATCGGGTCAGATCTTCGGCAACTCCGGTTCGACCATCGTCGAGGAGCTGGCCTTCGTCCTTTCGGCAGGCCATGACTACCTCGTACGCCTGATGGACGCAGGACTGACGATCGAGGAAGCCGCACGCAAGCTGCGCTTCTCGTTCTCGGTAAGCTCCAACTACTTCATGGAGATCGCAAAATTCCGTGCGGCGCGCATGCTGTGGGCCAACATCGTCAAGGGCTACAATCCCGAAAAGAACTGCGCCTGCAAGATGCAGATCCACGCCGAGACGTCGAAGTGGAACCAGACCGTATACGACCCCTATGTAAACATGCTGCGCGGCACGACCGAAGCCATGTCGGCCGCAATCGGCGGCGTATATTCGCTGGAGGTTACGCCCTTCGACGCATCGTTCGAAAACCCGACCGAGTTCTCGAAGCGCATCGCCCGCAACGTCGAACTGCTGCTCAAGCACGAGTCGCACTTCGATCAGGTGGTAGACCCGGCCGGCGGTTCGTACTACATCGAGAACCTCACGCAGTCGATCGCCGCCGAGGCGTGGAAGCTCTTCCTCGAAATCGAGGAGAAGGGCGGCTACACCGAAGCCTACAAGGCAGGCTTCATCGCCGAGCGCATCAAAGCGTCGGCTGCAGCCAAGGACAAGAACATCGCAACGCGCCGCCAGATACTGCTCGGCGCCAACCAGTATCCCAACTTTACGGAGGTCGCCGGCAAGGAGATCACCGCCGAGTCCGTTACGCGCAAGCAGGCCGAGGGCAACGTGCTCGTTCCCTACCGCGGCGCCATGGCGTTCGAGGAGATGCGCCTGCATGTCGATCGCAGCGGCAAGGAGCCGAAGGCATTCATGCTGACGTGCGGCAATCTGGGCATGGCCCGCGCCCGCTCGCAGTTCTCGTGCAACTTCTTCGCATGCGCCGGCATCAAGGTGATCGACAACACCTACTTCAAGTCGATCGAAGAGGGCGTGAAAGCCGCGCTGGAGTCGAAAGCCCAGATCGTCGTGGTCTGCGCCAGCGACGACGACTATGCCGAGGCCGCTCCCAAAATCAAGGAGCTGCTCGGCGGCAAGGCGATCCTCGTGGTTGCCGGAGCGCCCGCCTGCGCACCCGAACTCGAAGCGCAGGGCATCACCAACTTCATCAACGTGAAGTCGAACGTCTTGGAAACACTTAAGTTCTACCTTAAAGAGATGGGAATCTAATCATGAGAGCTAAATTTTCAGAACTGACATATGACGCAGGCCAGCAGAAGAGCTGCTGCGCCTCGAAAGGCTGCGGACAGGTCGAGCCGTGGCTGACGGCCGAACGCATTCCCGTCAAGGGCGCCTATACGGCCGAAGACCTCGAAGGCATGGAGCACCTGAACTACGCGGCAGGTATCGCCCCCTTCCTGCGCGGTCCCTACTCGACGATGTACGTGATGCGTCCGTGGACCATCCGCCAGTATGCGGGTTTCTCGACCGCCGAGGAGTCCAACGCATTCTACCGCCGCAACCTCGCCGCAGGCCAGAAGGGTCTGTCGGTGGCGTTCGACTTGGCGACGCACCGCGGTTACGACGCCGATCACCCGCGCGTGGTGGGCGACGTGGGCAAGGCCGGCGTGTCGATCTGCTCGGTCGAGGACATGAAGGTGCTTTTCAACGGCATTCCGCTCGACAAGATGTCGGTGTCTATGACCATGAACGGCGCCGTGCTGCCCGTGCTGGCCTTCTACATCGTAGCCGGACTGGAGCAGGGCTGCACACTCGACCAGCTGGCCGGTACGATCCAGAACGACATCCTCAAGGAGTTCATGGTGCGCAACACCTATATTTATCCCCCTGAGTTCTCGATGCGCATCATCGCCGACATCTTCGAGTACACCTCGAAGAACATGCCCAAGTTCAACTCGATCTCGATTTCGGGTTATCACATGCAGGAGGCGGGCGCAACGGCCGACATCGAGCTGGCCTACACGCTGGCCGACGGTCTGGAGTACCTGCGCGCAGGTATCAACGCCGGCATGTCGGTGGACGCCTTCGCACCGCGCCTGTCGTTCTTCTGGGCCATCGGCATGAACCACTTCATGGAGATCGCCAAGATGCGCGCCGCGCGTATGCTGTGGGCCAAGATCGTGAAGCAGTTCGATCCCAAGAACCCCAAATCGTTGGCCCTGCGCACCCACTCGCAGACTTCGGGCTGGTCGCTCACCGAGCAGGACCCGTTCAACAACGTGGCCCGTACGGCCATCGAAGCCATGGGCGCCGCACTGGGACACACCCAGTCGCTGCACACCAACGCCCTCGACGAGGCGATCGCCCTGCCGACCGACTTCTCGGCGCGTATTGCGCGTAACACGCAGATTTACATTCAGGAGGAGACCAACGTCTGCCGCGAGGTTGACCCGTGGGCAGGTTCGTACTACGTCGAATCGCTGACGCAGGAGATCGCCGACAAGGCTTGGGAGCGTATTCAGGAGGTCGAGAAGCTGGGCGGCATGGCCAAGGCTATCGAGACCGGCATTCCGAAGATGCGTATCGAGGAGGCAGCGGCCCGCAAGCAGGCCCGCATCGACTCCGGCACCGAGAAGATCATCGGCGTGAACGAATACCGTCTGGAAAAAGAGGCTCCGATCGACATCCTCGCAGTGGACAACACCGCCGTACGCGAGAGCCAGATCAAGCGTCTGAAGGAGTTGCGCGCCAACCGCGACGAAGCCGCCGTGAAGAAGGCGCTGGCCGCGATCACCGAGTGCGTGAAGACCAAGCAGGGCAACCTGCTGGAGCTGGCCGTCGAGGCCGCCAAGGTCCGCGCTTCGCTGGGCGAGATCTCCGATGCCTGCGAAGTCGTCGTAGGCCGCTACAAAGCAGTTATCCGTTCCATCTCAGGTGTATACAGTTCAGAAGTGAAAAACGACAAACAGTTCGAGCGCGCCAAGGAGTTGTGCGCCGAGTTCGCCAAGAAAGAGGGCCGTCAGCCGCGCGTCATGATCGCCAAGCTCGGTCAGGACGGCCACGACCGCGGTGCCAAGGTAGTTGCCACGGGTTACGCCGACATCGGCTTCGACGTCGATATGGGCCCGCTGTTCCAGACTCCCGAAGAGGCCGCCAAGCAGGCCGTCGAGAACGACGTGCATGTAGTGGGCGTCTCGTCGCTGGCCGCAGGCCACCTGACCCTCGTGCCGCAGATCATCGCAGAGCTGAAGAAGCTCGGCCGCGAAGACATCATCGTCATCGTCGGCGGCGTGATCCCCGCACAGGACTACGACCAGCTGTATAAGGACGGCGCCGCCGCCATCTTCGGCCCCGGTACGCCGATCGCCACCGCAGCTATCAAGATACTCGAAATTCTGCTCGCCGACTAAAGCGACTGAAAGCAATAGCGATACCCTCCGGTTTCCCGGAGGGTATTTTTTATCCGTTCGGGGAAAAGAGCGGAAAGGCGGACTATGACGAAATTCCCTGCTTTCGCAAAAACCGACCGATTTACACGAAGCGCACCTCCGACAACAAAAGGAGCTGTCTAACAAGTCCGATTTTTAGAATTTCACCCCCGTCAGATAAAACTCTGGCAGGGGTGATTTCCAATTTCGGGGACTTGTCAGACAGCCCCTCTGCTTAAATCCGGTGCGAACGGCCTACATGCACGCTTCGAGTATCCGGCGCGCCGCGGCGCCGTCTACGTTCTGCGCTTCGCCGTACTTGACGCCGGAGGCATTGAAGCGGCGTTCGATCTCCGCAATCGTCGTTTCGCCGATCCCCTCCTCCGAAAGCCGGGTCGAAAGCCCCAGCGAACGGAAGAATTTTTTGGTGGCTTCGAGCGTACGGTCGATGCGCTCCTCTTCCGAACCGTCGGCAATGCCCCAGATCCGTTCGCCGTATTGGAGCAGTTTTCCGCGCTTCTGCTCCCGGAGCACGCGCAGGGTGCCATTGATGACAATCGCCAGCGTCGCACCGTGTGTCAGTCCGTGCAGGGCCGTCAGCTCGTGACCGATCATATGCGTCGCCCAGTCCTGCGTCACGCCCATGCGGATCATGTCGTTCAGCGCCAGCGTCGCCCCCAGCATATACTCCGACATCACGGCATAATCATGCTGGTTCTCCCAGATTTTCGGAGCGATTTCGATCACCGTATGCAGGATGCCCTCGGCCCAGCGGTCCATCAGGCGCGACTGGCCGGGCGTGGTCATATACTGTTCCAGCACATGCACGAAGGTATCGGAGAGCCCGCAGGCGATCTGCCGCTGCGGCAGCGAGTAGAGGGTTTCGGGATCGAGAATCGAGAAGACCGGATAATCGCCGTAAAAGGCGTACTTCTCCTTGGTTTCCTGACGCGAAATGACCGAACCCGAATTCATCTCCGAACCCGTGGCCGACATCGTGAGGACGGTGCCCAGCGGAACGGTTTTATCCGCCTGCCCCTTGAGCACGATATCCCACGGATCGCCGTCGTAGAGCAGGCCCGCAGCGATGAGTTTCGTACCGTCGATGACCGATCCGCCGCCCACGGCCAGCAGGAAGTCGGAACCGTTCTCACGGCCCAAAGCCACGGCCTCGCGGACCGTCTCGACGGAGGGATTGGGTTCGATGCCCCAGAATTCGACCCAGTCGCGCCCTTCGAGCGCCTTCACGACCTGATCGTAAACCCCGTTGCGGCGCACGCTGCCGCCGCCGAAGGTAATCATGATCTTCTTGTCGGCAGGGATCAACTTGCCGAGTCTGGCGATCTGTCCTTTGCCGAAAACCAGTTTCGTAGGATTGTGATAAATGAAATTATTCATAACGGTATGCGATAAGTTTTAATACGGCTCCTAAATATACGCAAAAATAACAAAAAGAACGCCGGAATACTCCGGCGTTCTTTCTATGTCTCGAAAAATCGGGTTTAGAAATATTTTCCGCGCAGGTCCTGAATCTTGGCCATCTGCTGGATAGCCTGCACCGAGAACTGCTGGGCCATGCTCTCGGCCATAGCCTGCGCACGCACCTTCTCGCCTTCGGCAGTCTGCTTGTCCGAGGTCTGGATGTCATCCACCTCGAAGACATATACGCCGCTCAGACCTTTGACCGGAGCCGAGAGAACGCCTTTCTCGGTCGTAGACGAGATAGCGCCGATCAGACGGGGCTCGAAACCGGGACCGTTCACATAGAAAGCCCCGAAGGTCACGTTGTCGAAGTCTGCGACTTCGGTTCCGAGACTCTTGGCCTGCTCGTCGAGCGTGGAGCCGGAGAGTTCCTTCACGATATAGTCGTACTTCTTGTCGCGGAGTACCTGAGCACGGATCTGTGCCGAAACCTTTTCGAGGGGAGCGAATTCGTTGTCGTCGATCTCGGTCAGCATGGCGATCACATAATCCTTGCCTACCGGGAAGATTTCGGAAACATCGCCCACCTCGGCGCCGTAAGCCCAGCGGGCGACGTCGCGCGAATCCTCAAGACCGCGGATCGTACGCTCGCCCTGCGCCAGCGACGCGATGCGCGGCGTAACGGCGGCAGCCGAAGCGGCGTCGTTGAACGCTTCGACCGAACCTTTGGCGTTCACCGAGAAGGTGCCGGCCTGATTGTGGATGTCGCGGCGGGTAGCGGCCGAAGCCTCGACCGGGTAGGTGATCGAAGCGACCTGAACGTGCTTCGACGGTTTGTCGGCACGGTAAACCTGCATCAGCTGAATGGCGTCGCCGGAAGCGATCTTCACGATATCGCCGGTTTTCGCATTGGCAAGCGCTGCAGCGAATTCGCCCGAAAAGGCCGAGAACGGCATGACGCCCACCTCGCCGCCGTTGGCGGCGGTAGCGTCATAAACCGAATACTGCGCAGCGACCTGAGCGAAGTCGGCACCGCCCTTGAGCACGGTCAGCAGACTGTCGGCCAGCGCCTCCTGCGTATAGGGAAGTACGATGTGGCGGATGCCCATCGAGTCGGGAACGATCTTGGTATCCAGCGCGCGGGCCATCGTCCACTCGTTGTTCTTCAGTACGGGACCGTAGGTGGCGCCGTCGAGCAGGGCCTTGGCCTCCTCTTCCGAAAGCTGCTTCGCCGAGACGTAGTTGTCGGCGATTTTGCCGTTGCGGTTGGCGCGGACAAACGACTTCAGCTCTTCGGTGGCGGCGAACTGCGCGCCGACCTCGGCGACGCTCTTTTCGAGCGCCAGCATGTCGTCGTCGGTCGGAGAAACCTCGAACACGACATACGAAAGCGCACGCGACGGCGTCTGCTTGAACATGTTCTTGTGGCTGTTGTAATACGCCTTGATGTCGCTCGACTTGAGCTGAATCAGCGAATCGGGAACGGCCGAGTATTTCTTACCGGCCCACTTGCCGGCATAGGTGTTGTTGGCGGAGTTCACACCGTTGGCCACTTCGAGCGAGTTGACATACACACCGCCCTTGATCAGGCCGAGGAACTTGGCGACCTCGCGCTCCATGCGGGCCTGCTCGTTGAGCTGCGCCCAAGCCTGCTGCGCCTGCGCGTTGGCTTCGGCCTCGGAGAGGAACTGGTGAACGGCGGCGACGTTGTACTCACCCGTGCGGGGATCCGCGAAGGCATTGTAGAAAGCCTGCGAAGGATGCTGGCCGCTGACCATCGACATACGTTCAGGCTCGGTAACGCGAAGGCCCATCTTGTCGAATCCGGGAGTCAGCACGTATTTGCCGATCAGGGCCTGCCATGCAGCGTTGGCAAGCATCGCCGACTGCTGTTCGTTGCTCTCCTGAGCACCGCTCTGCGCCTTGACCTGCTCGTACTGGTTGTAATACTCCGAATAGTTGATCTTTTCACCGTCGATAACACCGACCCGGGGGTCGTTGCCTGAGAAGCCCATTTCGGTCTTCAGGGAGAGAATGAAAGCCAAGAGGGCGCCTGCGATGACAATCGACAGCACGATGCCGAACTTGGTGCGTAAAGTGTTTAAACTTGCCATATAAATTGTAAATTATTCGTATTGTTTCGAATTAGCAGTCAAAGGTAGTAAATTTATTCGGAAAAGGCCCTTATTATGCCATAAAAATTCTCACAACTTCCGGACCCGCGCCAAGTCGATCCGCGAACGCGTCGTACGCAGGATTCGCACCTGCAGACCGCCGACGAAAACGGTCTCTCCGGCCGTGGGAATCCCCTCGTAATTGAAGATGATGAAACCCGCCAGCGTATCGTATTCGCGGCTCTCCTCGATACCCAGACCGTATTTCTCATTGAGGTATTTCACTTCGAGACGGCACGAGAGGACATACTCGTCGGGGCCGACCTGCTTTTCGGTCAGGTCGGGCACGTCGTGTTCGTCCTCGATCTCGCCGAAAATCTGCTCCAGCACGTCTTCGAGCGAAATGACGCCCGCCGTGCCGCCGAATTCGTCGATCACCACGGCGATGTTGGTGCGGTGCTTGATAAAGTTCTGCAGCACCAGTTGCAGCGGCATGGTTTCGGGAACGAAATTGACCTGCATCATCACGTCGGAAATACTGGCCGGACGGGTGAACAGACTCTTCGAGTTGATATAGCCGATGATGTTGTCGATGCTCTTGCGCCAGACGAAGATGCGCGAATACTTGGAATCGACGAAACGCGCCGTGAGCTGTTCGATGGTCGTATCGTCGATGTCCACTGCCTCGACGTCCACGCGCGGCACCATGCAGTCGCGCACCCGCAGGTCGGCGAAATCCAGCGCGTTCTGGAACAGCTTCAGCTCGTTGTCGGGTTCGGGACGCGGCTCGGAACTGTTGGTGTCGAGCAGCGACGCGAGGTCCTCGCGGTCGAAACTGTGCGTCGTCGTCCGCTCTTCGACGCGGCGGCCCGTCAGACGCAGGATACCGTGCGAAATGAGCGTCGTCAGCCGCGCGATCGGATAGAGCAGCAAATAGAAGAAATAGATTACCGGCGCCAGCGCGCGGTAATAGAAGTTCGGATTGTTGCGGAAGACCGACTTGGGCAGGAATTCCGCGAAAAAGATGATGATGACGGTCGAAACGGCGGTTTCGATCGCCACGGAACCGTTCCGGGCGATGCTCTCCCACCCCAGCGCGTAGAAAATACCGCGCAGCAGCAGCGACATGTAGAGCGAGTAGATGACCAGCGCGATATTGTTGCCCACCAGAATCGTGGTGATATACTGTCCGGGGTGGCGGGAGAATATATCCGCTATGCGGTCGAACATGCGGCTCTGCTTGCGGTCGATCTCCAGTTTCAGGCGGTTCTTGCTCGTAAAAGCGATCTCCATACCCGAAAAGAATGCCGACAGCAACAGCATCAGGACAATCAGTATGACCGAAGTAAGCATCTCTTATTGGGTTGATTGTATCTCGTCATCGTCCAGTTTCAGATCCACCGGCTTCATCTGCTGCTGTTCCGTTCTGGGCCGGGCTTCGGCAGGCTCCCCTGCGGACGCCGGTCTGCCGGGCGCATCCCTGCGAACGGGCCGCCGGACCGGAACCGGAGCGACGGCGGGCTTGACAGCGGGTTCGGGCATAGGCTCGCCGGCGGATGCAGCGGCGGTTTTGCCGGACTGCTGCGCAGGGACAGGTCCCGACGCACCCGTCCGGCCTCCGGCAGTCGAATCAGGAACGACCTCGACCTCCTGTTCGGTGGGTTTGACCTCGACCTCCATGCGGCCTTTCATGCGGCGGAAACGCCAGTCCTTGAACTCCTCGTCGGATTCGAAACCTTCGCCGATAAAGACGTCGCGTCCGTCGTTCTGCACGATTTTCGAATCGACATTCGAATAGATCTTCTTGGTCTGCTGATTCCAGAACAACTGCTGCGTGTAGAGGTTCTTGCCGTCCGATTTGACGACCACGACATTGCCTTTGGCCTCCCACAATTTGCGGTTCTCGTAGTAGATGGCGTAATTGGCCGTCAGCACGGCATCGACCGTGGAGAGCGAATCGTCCTTGTAAGTGGTGATCTTGACTCCCTTGCGGAACTCGCGGTAAGGTTCGCGGGCCAGCGAATAGCCCTCGACCAGCGGAGTTACGAAATGGTAGGAACGGCGGCCGTTCTGCGATTCGACGATCGACAGATTTTCACTGTATTCGGTTCTCATCGTCTCTTCGGAAGCCGCAGCATCCTCCGCCTCGTCGCGTTCGCAGGAGAATAGCAAGATAGCACTCCCCATAACGGAGAGTGCTACCATGGCGTATCTTGCGATGAGCCTGTTCATTTACTAACGGGGACGTACGGAAGTCACGACACCGGCGGCCGTACCACAGGCCACGGTATAGCGGGAACCGGCCTGCAGCTCGTTGAAGAAGCACTCCTCCGAGGTCGGGAAACGGCTGCGGAACGCATTCAGCGACGTTTTGGCAGACTCGATGTATTCCGAATCGGCAGGCAGCAGTTCGATGGCTTTCGACATCGTGTCGTAAGCGGCCCAGAAGGTAGCCTGACCGGCAAAACCGCCGCAGTTGGCAGCCGAAATGGCATAGCACTGAGCCAGCACGTAATAGGGCACGCCGTCCTCAGGATTCAGGTCGCGGGCCTGACGCGCAGCGGAAGCGGCTCCGGGGATATCGTTTGCAACCAAGTCGATCAGCGCGATGCGCACCAGCAGCAGCTGACGCTCCGCAGGATCCTGCTCAACGGCAAGCGCCTCGTTGAGGTATTTGATCGCCTTGGCGTAGTCGCCCTTACTCTGGAAAGCCTGCGCAAGGAACATGGCGGTCTCCGAAGAGGGTTTCACGGCATAGTATTTCTCTGCGAGCGTGAAATAGAAGTCGCCGTCGCACTTGGCGCGCGACATCAGCGCCACGGCCTGCGCCAGCAGCGCCTCGTCGTCGGGAGCCGCTTCGAGCTTGCCGCGGAAGAGTTTTTCGAGATTCTCGCAGCTTGCCGCACCACTCAGACCGAACGCGGCGTCGAACTGTGCCTTGTACTCGTTGGCATTGGGATTCTTTTCGAAGAACGGCGTCAGACGGTCGTACTCGGCGATGATCTCGTCGGGCAGCACCTCGTCAGTGTTCTTGTAGTCGTCGCAGAGGTTGCTGAAATAAGCCACGACGGTTTCGGGATCGGTATTGTCGCCGCCGGCCTCGATTGCGGCACGGAACGCTTCACGGATACCCTTGCGGTCGTTGGGCTTGTAGCGCAGGAACTCGCGTGCTTTCTGATCGAGAATGAAAGCGGCACCCTGCTTGGGATGGTCTCCGAAATACTTGGCGCGCAGGTCGTACATGAGCATCAGCGAGTCGATATACGTATTCTTCTCGGCGACGCTCTTGGCGCGGTTGATCTTGTTCTTGTAGATCACGGCGCCGCGCTGGTAGAACGAGACCGAAGCGGTCGGAACGCTGTTGATGAGTTCATTCAGATAATGAGCAGCGGCATTGTAGTCGCGGTTGTCGCACGACTCCTTGAGGAAATTGCTGTTCAGAATGTTCTTTTCGCGTTGTTCGGGCGTGTCTCCCCACTTCTCGTACTGCGGAGCGCTGAAGTCCTGAGCCAAAGCCGTCGCCCCTACGAATACAAGAGCAGCGGAAAGCAGAATTTTAACGTTTTTCATCGGTCAGAGATTAATTTTTGTATTTAATTTTAATGTTTTAGTGTCCGTCGGATGTACCGAAATCCAATGCAATTTACTGCCGGTTCTCCAAAAGTGCAAATTTTCGGGTCAAAAACTAATCGTATTTAGGCCGCAGGAACCAGTACTCGCCGTTCTCGCTGCCGGCAAAGAGCGTGAAGCCGATCGAGAATTTGAAATACTGCTGCCGCACCAGTCCGAGGCGTTCGGCCAAGTTGTAACCGCGGCGGCCGTATTCGACGCCGACGTCTATGGACGAGATGGCGAGGAACTTCACGGGCATGCCGACGCCCAGCGTCACGGCATACTGTCCCAGTTTGTCGCCGTTGTAGGTCTGGTTGTGGGTTCCGTAACGGAATCCGGCCCTGTAGGACCAGCGTTTCAGGAAATTGCGCACATCGTAGCGGTTGGGGGTGTACTCCACGCCGGCCTTGATCGTATGCGTATCGGTATACGCCACCGCAAAGGCGCTCCGGTCCGGTCCGCTGACGCCGGTGGATTCGGTCTGCCTGTTGCGGCCGCCCCAGTCCTGATAGACGTAATCCACCCCCATCGTCCACTTGGAGGTCTGGTAGAAGGCGCCCACCGAAAGCTGACGGGGCAATACAAGTGCCAAATGCGTCGTATCGCCCTTTACGGTGGAGTTGTAGAGGTCACCCACATAGATGTTTTTCGTCACCGTGGGATTGAGATCGCCGCCGAAATCATAGGCGGCGCCCAGCGTCAGGGCGCGTTTCTGATTCAGGATGGCGTTCCACTGCACGCCGATCTGTCCCTTGATGCTCGAAATGCTGTAGTTGTCGGTGCCTACCGTCGAAGAGTAGGAGCCGTCGCCCGTGATCGGGGTCGGGGTCATCACGAACGAACGGTCGATATCGCCCCAGTAATACTGCGCGGCGATACCCAGCGAGAAGTTCTTGAAAAGCTCCCAGCCGACGCCGAGTTTAACCTCCGTCACGTCGCCCTCGCCCTGATAGACGTACTGCGCGCGGCCGACGTTGCCCCATACGGGATCGGACGGATCGTAGTCATGGGTGTATTTGGTGCGGTAGCCTACCGAACTGTAAGGCGTGAGGCTGAAGCCCAGACCGAGCTTCTTGGCCAGCGGCAGCTGAAATGCGATGTCGTGGAAGTTGAAGGTGTTGTAGGCCGTGCTTTTCGACACGCCATCGACCTTCTGGGAGTTGTAGTAATTCTGGCCCTCCAGCCCGAAGTTGAAGAGGAAACTCTTCTGCGGCGCGGCGCTGAAAGCCGCCGGATTGAGCAGATTGACCACGCCCGAACTGCGCATGGCCACACCTACACCGCCCATCGAACGCATCGGCAGGGTGCCGGGCGTGTTCTGTTCGCCGATGCCGTACATCGTGTAGGGAGAGAATGCGTTAATACTGCTTGTCTGGGCCGCTGAGGCATAGGGAATCATCACGGCTGCAATGACAACCAGTTTAATTAAGGTGTTCTTCACTTGCATTGTACTCTAAAATTCTATTCAATCCGCAAAAAACCAGATTACAATTCGCAAATATCGTATTTTTAATTCGTTTAACAAAGAAATTCGCGTCTCCTCCGGTAAAAATTACGCATAAATCCTCTATTTGGCTGCGCATGCGGGCCGCATAACCCTCGATCTCGAACGCGATTCCGTTCATCACGCCCAGCTCGATGGCCTGCCGGGTGGTAAGCCCCGCAAGCTCTTCGCTTTCGGTAGCGGCGCACAAAGGCAGTTTGGCCGTATAGTCGTGCAGCGCCCTGAAACGGGTCTTCATGCCCGGCGATATGCACCCGCCGCGAAACGTTGCGTCGGCCGTCACCAGATCGATGGTCACCGCCGTACCGAAATCGACGATCAGCACGTTGCGGCCCGGATAAAGCACCGTGGCGCCGACCGCCGCGGCCAGCCGGTCGCGGCCCAGCGTTTCGGGCGTCAGGTAGGCGTTGCCGATGGGTACGGGCGTCTGCGAAGAGAACTCCAGCAGATACTCCACGCGCGGCCGGAGCAGATCGGCCACTTCGTCCACTTCGCCGCGCGTCGAAGCCACGACGGCCCGGCGCACGGGCCATGCCGCGAACAGCTCTTCGAGCATCGACGGATGCAGCCGCTCCACGCAGCGCTGAAAAACGATCTCCCCCCGGTCGAAAACAGCGAGTTTCACAAGGGTGTTTCCGATATCTACTACTAAATTCAAAGCTGCTGCAACGTTTTATATGCGTCTTCAATGTCTTTGACATTCCTAACGGTCATCGCCAGACGATTATTGTGCTGTTTCAACACAAATCTGCCGGGATTCTGCGTGACCTTGCGGAGCAGGTCCATGAAAGTGTCGCTCTTGTAGTAGGGCGAGTCCTGCTCGCCGACGAAATGCACGATCATCAGCCCGTTCTTGACCTTCACGCGCTCCATGCCCAGCCGGATCGCCTCCCAGCGCAGGCGCACCACGTTGAGCAGCTCTTCGGTTTCACGTGGCAGAGGGCCGAAACGGTCCGCCAGACGCTCTCCGAAGGCCAGCAGCGCCTCCTCGTCCTTGGTCGAATCCAGCTCCCGGTAGAGCTTCAGGCGCTCGGCCTGCTGCGCCACATAGGAGTCGGGAAGACCGGCTTCGACCTCGATTTCGATATGCGCGTCGTCGATATAGCGCAGCTGCTCGACCACCTCCTGTTCCGAATCGTTCAGGCCCGCGACATGCAGTCCCTCGGCGCGCAGTTCGGCAATCGCTTCGTTCATGATCTTCTGATAGGTCTCGAAACCGATATCGGCGATGAATCCGCTCTGCTCGGCTCCCAGCAGGTTGCCCGCGCCGCGGATATCGAGGTCCTGCATGGCGATATTGAAGCCCGATCCCAGATCGGAGAACTCCTCGATGGCCCGCAGGCGGCGGCGCGCATCGGACGACAGCAGCTCGTCGGGCGGCGAAAGCAGGTAGCAGTAGGCTTTCTGATTGCTGCGGCCCACACGTCCGCGCAGCTGGTGCAGGTCGCTCAGGCCGAAGTTCTGGGCATTGTTCACGATGATCGTATTGGCATTGGGAATGTCGATGCCGTTCTCGACGATGGTCGTGGCGACCAGCACGTCGAATTCCCCGTAGATGAAGTCCATGATCAGCCGCTCCAGCTTCTCGGCGGGCATCTTGCCGTGCCCCACGCCCACGCGGGCCTTGGGGCAGATGCGGGTGATAAGCCCCTGCATGGTCATCAGGTCCTCGACGCGGTTGTGGACGAAGTAGACCTGTCCGCCGCGCGCGAGTTCCGTTTCGACGGCGTCGCGGATGATCTCCTCCGAGAAGACGTGCGATTCGGTGACGATCGGCTGCCGGTTGGGCGGCGGCGTCGAGATGACAGAAAGGTCGCGCGAACCCATGAGCGAGAATTGCAGCGTTCGCGGAATCGGCGTCGCCGTGAGAGTCAGCGTATCGACGTTGACCGCCAGCTGCGTCAGCTTCTCCTTGGCCGCCACGCCGAATTTCTGCTCCTCGTCGATAATCAGCAGCCCCAGATCGCGGAATACGATCTGTTTGCCCAGAATCTTGTGCGTGCCGATCAGGATGTCGATACGGCCAGCTTCGAGGTCGGCGCGGATCTGCGACACCTCTTTGGCCGTTTTGGTGCGGTTGAGATACTCGACCCGCACGGGGAAGTTGCGCAGACGCTCCGAAAACGAGCGGTAGTGTTGCAGGGCGAGAATCGTCGTCGGCACCAGCACGGCGACCTGCTTGCCGTCCACGGCCGCCTTGAACGCTGCGCGGATCGCCACCTCGGTCTTGCCGAAGCCCACGTCGCCGCAGACCAGCCGGTCCATAGGCTGGTCGGACTCCATGTCCTTCTTGACGGCCGCCACGGTCGTCTGCTGGTCGGGCGTGTCCTCCCACTGGAACGACGCCTCCAGCTCGTGCTGCAGATAGCTGTCGGGCGTAAATGCGAATCCCTTGCTGGCCTTGCGTTTGGCATAGAGGGCGATCAGCTCGCGCGAAATATCCTTGACGGCCTTCTTGGTGGCGTTCTTGAGCTTCTGCCATGCGCCGTTGCCCAGCTTGTAGACCTTCGGCGGCTCGCCGTCGCCCGACTTGTAGCGCGAAATGCGATGGAGCGAATGGACGTTCACGAACAGCACGTCTCCATCCTTGTAGACCAGTTTGATCGCCTCGTGCGCCTTGCCGTTTTCGTTGATCTTCACAAGCCCGTCGAAGCGGCCCACGCCGTGGTCGATATGCACCACATAGTCGCCCGGCCGCAACTGGTTCAGCTCGGCGACGGTCATCTGTTCGTCGCGCCTGATCTCGCCGTTGATGCGGTAACGCTGGTAGCGGTCGAAAATCTGATGGTCGGTATAGAGGCACAACTTCAGGTCGTTGTCCACGAAACCCTCGTGCAGCGTCACCGAAAGGGGCCGCACGACGGCCTGCCCGCGTCCGATCTGGTGAAAGATGTTTTCGAGACGCTCGACCTGCACCTTGTTTTCCGAGAGGATATAGGTCGTGTAGCCGCGCAGCGAATTGCGGATCATGTCGTCGGCCAGCATCTCGAAATTCTTGTTGAACTTGGGCTGGGGAGCCGTATCGAACTCTACGGCCGCCGTGGCGGGACGCTCCGGCAGGTTGTCGCGCAGGGCGAGCATCCGACAGTTCGCCAAATCGCCGAGCAGTGCGTTGCGGCTGGTCATCAGGCGGTCGATCTCCTCAGGACGTTCCATGTCGGCAAGCGTCTTGCGGCGGATATCGTTCACCCGACGCAGCACGTAATCGGCGTCGTAGAACCAATAGGCCGCAGCATCGCCCGCAAACTGCACGAACGACACCTTCGCCGCCCCATCGCCGGCATTGAGGTTGGGAATGATCTCCACCCGGTCGAGTTTGTCGGCCGAGAGCTGGCTCGAAATGTTGAAACGGCGGATCGAGTCCACCTCGTCGCCGAAAAAGTCGATACGGTAGGGTTTGCTTTCCGAGAAGGAGAAGACGTCCACGATACCGCCGCGCACCGAATACTGGCCCGGCTCATAGACGAAATCGACGCGGGTGAAGTTCGCATCGACGAGCGCGTCCTCCAGCACGGCGATCGAGATACTGTCGCCGACTTTCACGGCGATCGTATCCCGCCGGAGGGTTTCGGCGTCGGCGACCCGCTCGGCCAGCGCTTCGGGATAGGTGCAGACGATCAGATACCCTTTCGTGAAGCCCTTCACGGCGTTCATCGCCGCCGTACGCTGCACCACGCCCTGCGCATCTTCGGCGCCGTAGGCCACCGAACGCTTGTAGGAGGAGGGGAAGAAATAGACCTGCTTCTCGTCCAGCAGATTATAGAAGTCGTTCATCAGGTAGGCCGCAGCGTCGCGGTCCTCGGCGACGAAGACGTGTACGCCCCCGGTTTTCGCCGCAGCGGCAGCGGCATAGAACGAAAGAGCGCCGCCGACCAGCTCTTTCAGATGGACGGTTGCGCGCTCTTTCTTATATTCGCGGCACAGGCGGGGCAGGGCTTTCGACCCGGCGGCGAACTGCGCCAGCTGCTCGCGGGCAGTCATACGGTTACTTGTTTATCAGGTCGTTGTCCTTGCGGTCGTGGTAATGGACCTCGACGATACCGAGACTCTGGTCGGCGACGACATGCAGCCGCACCTTGTATTTCCACTGCCAGCGGCGGCGCAGCGACCAAAGGCCCTGCTTGAGGAAGGAGGCCACATAGGGGCTTACGACCAGCTTGATATATTTGTGACCGCGGTCATGCGTAAGGAACGAAATCTGGTTCTCGATCTTCTTGTCCAGCAGCACCGTCGGTTCGATCTTGCCCGATCCGTTGCAGGTCGGGCAGACGTCCGAAACCTCCTCCACGGCCACGGGACGCACCCGCTGGCGGGTGATCTGCATCAGGCCGAACTTGGTGAGCGGCAGGACCGTGTGCTTGGCCTTGTCGGTAGCCATCAGCTTCACCATTTCGTCGTAGAGCGCCTGCCGGTTCTGCGCCTTGCGCAGGTCGATGAAGTCAATGATGACGATGCCGCCCAAGTCGCGCAGACGCAGCTGGCGGGCGATTTCGGCCGCAGCGGCCAGATTGACGTCCATCGCCGTCTGCTCCTGATTGTCCTCGGCCTTGGTGCGGTTGCCCGAATTGACGTCGATGACGTTCATGGCCTCCGTATGCTCGATAATGAGGTAGGCGCCGCGGCGCAGCGAGACATATTTGGCGAAGAGCGACTTGATCTGCTTCGAGATGTCGAAGTTGTCGAAAATGGGCACGTTGCCGCGGTAGAGTTTGACGATCTTCTCCTTTTCGGGTTCGATCTGCCTGATATAACCGCGGATGTCGTTGTACATCGCCTCGTCGTCCACGGCGATCTGCGAGAACGAACCGTTCAACGAGTCGCGGATGATCGTATTGGCGCGGTTCATCTCGCTCATCAGCTGGGCGGGAGCCGTGTTTTTCTTGATCGCCGCGCAGGTCTTGCGCCAGCGGTCGATCTGGGTCTGGATGTCGTGTTCGATATCCTCGTCCTTGGCCTCCATGGCCGCAGTGCGGATGATGACGCCGAAATTCTTGGGCAGCACGGCGGCGGCGATCCGCTTCAGGCGTTTCTTCTCGTCCACCGAACGGATCTTCTGCGACAGGAAGACCTTCGACGAGAAGGGCACCAGCACGACGTTGCGTCCGGCCAGCGAAATATCGGCCGTCAGACGGGGACCCTTGGTCGAGATGGCCTCCTTGGCGATCTGCACCATGATGTTTTGGCCGACCTGCAGGTAGTCGCCGATCTTGCCCGACTTCTCCACGGGCGGTTCGAGCTTCATGCTCTCGACGCGCAGGCCCCGTTTGCCGGGCTGCTGCGAAGCGACGAGCTTCTGCAACGAAAGAAACTGACCGCCCAGATCGAGATAATGGATAAAGGCGTCCTTTTCGTGTCCTATATTGACGAATGCCGCATTGAGACCCGGCATGATCTTACGTACTTTTCCGAGGTAGATATCCCCGACGGCGAACCCGGTCTGACACTGCTCCTTGTTGAGTTCGACAAGGACCTTGTCCTCGCACAACGCGATGGAAATTTCGGTCGGGTTGACGTTTACAATTAATTCTCTGTTCATCTATATCGTGTGTCGCGCTCCGGAGACGAAGACGCGGAATACTGAAATCGGTTAGGCCGCTTTTTGGTCTGAAGTGGCGGCGAACTCCAAAGGATAAAAACCGTGCGGACCCGTCGTCCGGCACGCGGTCCGGGCGCGGAAAGGCCCCGGACTATTTTTTGCGGTTATCGTGGAGTCCGCCCCGAAACGCCCTCGGAAGAGGATCGGGAAAGGTTAGGACTCCCGGGAACGGCGGCTCCGCACCGAGTCCCATGCCCCGGAAGCAGGATGCCGTCACGAAAAACCGCTGAAAAATAGGTAAAGCTAAAAGAACTTGGGGTTCCTTTAGCTTTATCTATCGTTTAGCACTAAAGTGCTACCCTACTTTTTCTTGTGACGGTTCTTACGCAAACGTTTTTTGCGTTTGTGGGTAGCCATCTTGTGTCGCTTATGCTTCTTTCCGTTTGGCATAGTCCTTGATTTTTTGAGGTTCTTATTTATTTAAATTATTTCACCTTCGCCGCAAAGCTCTTGGCGGGCTTGAAAGCGGGAATGTTGTGTTCGGGAATGGTAATGGTCGTATTCTTCGAGATGTTGCGGGCAACCTTCTTGGCGCGCTTCTTTACGATGAAACTGCCGAAACCACGGAGATACACGTTGTTCTTGTTGGTCAGCGACGTCTTGATGCTATCCATGAAAGCCTCAACGATTGCCTGTACCTGCACCTTTTCAACTCCGGTGCTCTTAGCGATTTCGCTTACGATATCTGCCTTTGTCATTTCTATATAGTATTAAATTATTAAGTTCGTGTGAAGACATTCGGACTGCAAATATACGCTTTATTTACATTTTAGCCAACAAACCGCAGTTTTTTTTCATTATTTTTCCCGCAGTCCTCTACCTGCCACTGAAACAGTACGATAACAAATATCGGGCAAAACTCGCCCGAAAATTAAAATATTATGTGTCAGGCAATTATTCCCCGTCGGACTCCGTCGGACGGACGACACGGCAATCAATTATGGATCAGCAACATAGTCTCTAAGCGCCCAAAAGCACCCCGACCTTTTGGGAACAAAAATATACCCAAAACGCCATCCGGAATTCCGGCGTGCAGGGGCGGAAATCCCGCCCTGCACGCCGGCGCCGAAGCGGTTATATTCCGCGCCGGAAAATACGGGGACTCAATAAACGCCCGGTTTTTGCGTTTGATAATAAAATAACTAATTTTGCAAACTAAATTCCGCTAACGGTATGGTCAAAATACTCTGGGTGGACGACGAGGTCGAACTGCTGAAGCCCCACGTCCTGTTCCTCAAACAGAAGGGCTACGAAGTAGACACCTGCAACAACGGCTACGACGCGATCGACATGGCTTCCGAAGGGGCCTACGACCTGATAATCCTCGACGAAATGATGCCCGGTATGACGGGACTCGAAACGCTCCCCAAGATCAAGGAGGTGCGCCCCACCACGCCCGTCATCATGGTGACCAAGAGCGAGGAGGAGAACATCATGGACAAGGCCGTCGGCTCGAAGATCGCCGACTACCTCATCAAGCCCGTGAACCCCAATCAGGTGCTGCTCTCGATCAAGAAGAACGTCCACCAGCAGCAGCTCGTCACCGAGCAGACCACGGCCGACTACCGTTCGGAATTCGGACGCATCTCCTCGTCGCTGCAGATGGCCGAGACCTTCGGCGACTGGTGTTCGCTGTACCGCAAGCTGGCCAACTGGGAGGTCGATCTTTCGGAATCCACCGACCAGAGCATCAAGGAGGTGCTGACCTACCAGAAAACCGAGGCCAATCAGGAGTTCTGCAAGTTCGTGCGCCGCAACTACTACAACTGGATCAACAGGCGTTCGGAAGACACTCCCGTGATGTCGCACACGCTGATGCGCACCAACATCTTCCCGGTGGCTGACGAGAATCCGAAGACCACGCTGCTGCTGATCGACAACTTCCGCTACGACCAGTGGCGGTCGATCTCCTCGCTGCTGAGAGGCTATTACGACGTGGCGCAGGACGATTTCTACTGCGCTATCCTGCCCACGGCCACCCAATACGCCCGCAACGCCATATTCGCGGGACTGATGCCGCTGGCCATCGACAAGCTGATGCCCAACAAATGGCTCAACGACAACGAGGAGGGCGGAAAGAACCAGTACGAGGAGGAGTTCCTCAAACGGCTGATGGCCCAGAACGGCAAGAACTGGAAATTCTCGTTCGACAAGCTCGTGCGCCCGGAGCAGGGCCGCAAACTGGTGGACAATATACAAAAGGTGTACGACGCCGACTTCTCGGTCATCGTCTACAATTTCCTCGACATTCTCTCGCACGCGCGCACCGAAACCGACATCATCCGCGAACTCACCGAGGACGACGCGGCGTTCCGCTCGCTGACGCGCTCGTGGTTCGAACATTCGGACCTCTACACCATCCTCAAACTCCTCTCGGAACGGGGACACACGGTGGTTATCACCTCCGACCACGGCACCATCCGCGTGGACAATCCGGTGAAGGTGACCGGCGACCGCGAGACTTCGGCCAACCTGCGCTACAAAACGGGCCGCAACTTGGCCTACAACTCCCGCGACGTCTACGAAGTGCTCAAGCCCGAAGACGTGCAGCTTCCGTCGAGCAACCTCACGTCGAGCTACATCTTCGCCTACAATTCGGATTTTCTGGTTTACAACAACGACGCGAACCGCCATATCCGCTACTACCGCAATACATTCCAGCACGGCGGCATCTCGATGGAAGAGATGATCGTGCCCTACATCGTCTTAAAACCCAAACAATAGATGAAAACCATCCATATCACCTCGCAGGACGACCTGCCGGACGTCGCCGAAGCGGTCATCGAAGCCCTCGGCCGCCGCACGGTAGTCGCCTTCCGCGGAGAAATGGGCGCCGGAAAAACGACGCTGATCCGCGAAATCGCCGCGCAGCTGGGCGCGACGGACACCGTAACCAGCCCCACGTTCGCCATCGTCAACCAGTACAAGGGCAAGGGCGGCCGCCGCATCCACCATTTCGACTTCTACCGCATCAACGACGTCCGCGAAGCTTACGACTTCGGCTACGAAGAGTATTTCTATTCGGGCGACCTCTGTCTGGTCGAATGGCCCGAAAAGATCGAGCAGCTGCTGCCCGACAACGTGATGACGGTACGCATCACCGTGGACAGCGACACGGCCCGCACGTTCGAGATCGACTGACACTCCGAGCCTGCACATACGTCCGGCAACACGCCCCGCTACACCGGGCAGGTTGCCGGGCGGTTCATGTTCCGCCCCCGGCGGCGGACAATTTGCCCGTCCCGCGAAAAATCACTACTTTTGCAGGCGGCAGGCTCCGGAAGGGATAAACTCAGGCCGGCCCTGCGCTGAAATCCGATTCACCCATTAAATACAACCATGCAGGAATACATCTCCAAACAGCAACAGATTTTGCGTCCCGCCGAACAGATTTACGCCGTCATCAGCCGTTTCGACAACCTGACGCCCGCCGTGGCAGACAAGGTCGAGGAGTGGCAGGCGACCGAAGACACCTGCTCGTTCAAAGCCAAAGGCTTCACCGTAAAGCTCCGCATGGAGGAGCGCGAAGCGCCCCGGCACGTCAAGATCGTCGCCGACGGCGGCGGAGTGCCGATGGACTTCGCATTCTGGATCCAGCTCCACAAGGTCTCGGACACCGACACCCGCATGCGGCTGGTGCTGCACATCGAGCTGAATATGATGATGAAAATGATGATCGGCGGCAAACTCCAAGGCGGACTGGATCAGATCGCCGAAGGCATCGCCAAGGCGATGAACGCCGCACCGCAATATTAACGCAGAGGCGGCACGGAATGTGGGACCGCATGCGATACGGCCCCCCTGCCCACCGCCCCGCATCCGACCGGCCGTTCCGGTCGGACGCCAGAACAACCGACACGCGACCATGAAACCTACTGCATACCTGACAACCTTTTTGGGGCTTCCCGGAGCATCCGGCGAAAAACGGGCCGCGTGTAATTTCGACCTGACAAGCCGTTATTTCTACAACGTCTCCTCGGAAGAGAGCTCTTTTCAGACCATCGACGCCGAGACCACGGCCGACCTCGACCTCAACGCCGTATTCGAGCGCATCGACCGCACCGCCTCCAAACCGGGACAGCAATACCTGTACGCCCGTCTGAGGACCCTGCGCGGCACGGAAGAGGTGCAGGAGTTCGGTCGCAGGACGGATCATTTCGCCGGGAACACCGGACATGCCGAACAATGCGCGAAACACCTTTCGCGGCTCTCGGACGACGACGCCTACGACCTGCAAAACCTGATTTTCGACAAGCCGGAGCAGGTGCGCCGCATCGCTCTCGTCTACCTGCTCTCGGCCGCAGCCGTGCTGTCGCTGCTGCTGAGCTTTCTCTATCCGCTGCTGCTGTTGCTGTTCCTTGCCGTCTTCGCCGCGAACATGTATATCCATTACAGCAACAAGCTCAACATTTCGATCTATGCTTCGGCCGTGAAACAGTTGTCGCTGGCGCTGCGGACCGCCCGGCATCTCGCTGCCGAGGAGGTTCCCGGCACGGAGGAGGCCCTGAAGGTCATCCGTCAGGTCTCCGAGGTCGAACGGCGCAGCCGCGTGGTCGGCACGCAGGGCGACAGCGCCAACGAACTGGCCGCGGCCGTATGGCTGGTGCTCGAACTGCTGAAGGCGGCCTTCAACGTCGAGGTGATTCTCTTCCACCGCTTCACAGGCAGCATCATAGCGCGTCGCGACGCCATCCACGGACTGTTCCGGTTCATCGGAGAGACCGACGCCGCGATTTCGGCGGCACGCCTGCGCGGCGAAACGCCGACCTGCCGCCCGGAATTCACCGACGGGAAATACCTGCGGGCCGAGGAGGTCATACATCCGCTCATCGGAGACTGCGTCCCCAATACGCTGGAGCTGGACGGCACGGGATTGCTACTTACCGGTTCCAACATGTCGGGCAAGACCACGTTCATCCGCACGCTGGTGCTCAACGCCCTGCTGGCCGAGACGCTCGACATCTGCTTCGCCGAGGCATACACGGCCCCGTACATGAAGATTTACAGCTCGATCCGCATCTCGGACGACATCGCCGAAGGGACGAGCTATTACCTGCAGGAAGTGCTGACCGTCAAACGGTTCATCGACGCATCGCAGGAGCCGGCGCCGTGTCTGTTCGCCCTCGACGAACTTTTCAAGGGCACGAACACGACCGAACGCATCGCCGCAGGAAAAGCCGTGCTGGCGCACCTCAACCGGGGGCCGCATCTCGTGCTGGTATCGACGCACGACGTCGAGCTGGCGGACCTGCTCCGCAAAGACGGCTACGAACTGCACCACTTCCGCGAGGAGGTGATCGACGGGAAGCTGGTCTTCGACTACCAACTGCACACGGGTCCCCTCACCACCCGCAACGCCATCCGGATTCTGGAAATGTACGACTATCCGCGCGACCTGATCGCGGAAGCGTACGAGGTGCAGGAGAAACTGACGGAGAAATCGAACTGACGACACGAAAACGCGACTCCGGCTGGAGTCGTCCGTGCGACAAAATTACCCCTGCACCGGTTTGCGCTGCATGAAGCGGCGTTTGAGCCACCCGCGCACCGGTTCGTCGTACAGACGCAGGCACAACCACGCCAGCAGGATGCTGCCGCCGTAAACCAGCGCGCCGTACCCCAGTGCTTCGGGCCATGCGGGACGGGTATCGATCACCCACGCAGTATAAATATAGACGAACGGATAGTGCGTGATATACAGCGGATAGGAGATATCGCCCAAGAAACCGCAGACCTTTTTCGACACCCGGTCCGTGACTTTGCCGCCCGCGCCGGCCGCTACGACCAGCGGGAAGAGGACGATGATGCACACGGCGTCGTAGAGACCGTTCAGCCACAAGCGGTCCGTCCCCAGATGCGGCACGGCCAGCACGGCGACGACGCAGAGACTGCAAAGCCAGAAAGCGCCGCGCAGACGGATCAGCTTTCCGACGCGCGACAGCAGCAGTCCGGCGATAAACGGATAGGCCAGCCGCGTGAAACCTACGCCGAGCTGTTCGCCGTCGAGCGCCCAGCCGCCGATCATATCGCCCTGCGTCACGGCAAGACGCACCGTAAAGCATGCCGCGACAACGGCGAGCGCCCCCAGCAACAGTTTCGAAAGCCGCCGCAGGACAAGGGCATAGCAGATATTGGCGATATACTCGAAGAAAAGCGACCATGCGGGGCCGTCCAGCGGATAGGTCTCACTCCAGCCGCGAATGTCCATCGACGGCGGCACGGGAATCATCAGACACCCCAGCAGCAGGATCAGAAGCATGCGTCCGACCGGAACGCCGGCGATCATTTCGTAAGGTCCTCAGGCGCCGAAGGAGAACGCCGCAGCGCCGATCAGCATGCCCATCACTACCATGGGATGCAGGCGGATCAGACGGCGCTTGAAGAAATCGCGGTAGGTCATGCGTCCCCAGCGGTCGTCGTAGGCATAGCCGATGACGAAGCCCGAAAGGACGAAGAAGAAATCGACGGCCAGATAGCCGTGGTTGATGATCTGGTCGGCATGGCTCGCGGCATGCGCCTCGAAAAGATGAAAAGCCACGACGACCAGCGACGCGACGCCGCGCAGACCGTCGAGGATCGCATAATGGGGCTTCGAGTCGGGATAGGCGGAAGCGGAGATTGAAAGCATATGGATCAGCGTTTTTTATCGTCAGACAAGCAGGCTTCGAGCCGTTCGAGCACGGCTCGCACCGTGGGGAAACCCCCGGCGGCATGGGCCATCGCTTCGGCCGGAGTGCACCAGACGACCGTCTCGATCCCCTCTTCGGTCTGCGGTACGAGGTCGCCGCAGGCCACCGCGCGCAGTTCGTACCAATGGGTGCGTTTCAGCTCCCAACGCTCGGTCTTCGGGAAATAATAGGCGTGCCACGTCCGGCACAGCGGCCGCACCGGTTCGGCGCGGACACTCGTCTCCTCGGCGATTTCGCGCGCGGCGCACGCTTCGATGCGCTCGCCGCATTCGAGATGTCCCTTGGGCAGGTCCCAGCAGCCGTTGCGGCGCATCATCAGCCACTCGCCGCGGTCGTTCACCACCACGCCGCCCGCCGCTTCGATCTGCGTAAAATCGGCCGCAAAAGAGCGGAACGCCGCGTCGGGATCGGCAGAAACGACTGCGACGCAGTTGTGCGATTCGAGAATTTTCGTTACCTTCGCTCGTGATAGGTCCGCCGGATCTGCGGGCACGACGGCATAGCATTCGCCGCCGGGCGCGTCCGAAGTGAAAATCACGGATTTATCTGCAAAATATACGGTATGGTTCATGCCGATCGGATTTGAATGCAAAAATACGAATAAATAGAAGAAACCCGACCGAAAATGAAAAAATTACTCCTTTTTATGGCTATTGCAGCTACGGGACTGAGCGCATGCGACAGCAGGCGGCCGCAGTCCCTTACCATCGACAATGCCCTGACGGCCGATGAGATCGCCACAGGCATTCTCACCCCTGAGGTGATGTGGAAAATGAGCCGTGCAGGCTCCTCGTCGCTCTCGCCCGACGGGCGTACGCTCCTCTATGCGCAGACCGACTACAACATGGCCGAAAACCGCGGCGTGACGACCATCTGGGTCGAAGACCTTGCGACCAAGGCCGTGACGCGCCTGACCGACACCGCGTCGAACAACGCCGATCCCAAGTGGAGCGCCGACGGGGAGAAGATCTACTTCCTCTCGGACCGCAGCGGCTCGATGCAGGTATGGGAAATGACGCCCGCAGGCGGCAACGCCAGACAGCTCTCGGCATTCGACAAGGACGTCGAAGGCTTCGGCATCAGTCCCCGCGGCGACAAGGCGTGGTACGTACAGCGCGTCGAGGTCTGCGACCGCAAGTCGTCGGACGTCTACAAGGACATGGACAAATCGAAGGCCCGCATCTACGACGACCTGATGGCCCGCCACTGGAATTACTGGGACGAGGGTTCCTACCTGCATATCTTCGTCGGCGACTTCGGAGCCGAGGGGCTGAAGCCCGGCGTGGACATCATCGGCAAGGACGCCGCGTGGGACGCTCCGCTGGCGCCCTACTTCGACATGGCCGAAATCGCATGGAACAACGCCGGAACGATGCTGGCGTACACCTGCAAGCCGCTGACCGGCACCGAGTACGCCGTTTCGACCGATTCGGACATCTTCGTCTACGTCCTCGAAAACGGCGTGACGCAGAACATCTGCAAACCCGTAAACGTCAATACCGGCGAACCGATCGCGGACATGGCCACGATGGCGGGTTACGACAAATACCCCGTCTGGTCGCCCGACGACCGGCAGATCGCTTTCCTGTCGCAGCGCCGTGCCGGCAACGAGTCGGACAAGGCGCGCCTGTTCCTCTACGACTGCCAGACGGCCCAAATGCAGGACCTGACCGAGGATTTCGACTACAACGCCATGAACGTCGTCTGGAGCGGCAGCGACATGCTCTACTTCATCGCCCCGATCGAAGCCACGCACCAGATATGCCGCATCGCGCCTTCGGTCGGCGAAGTCGAAGTGGTGACCCGCGGCGACCACGACATCAACGCCTTCTCGATGGCGGGCGACAGGATCGCCGCCGAAATGTGTACGATCTCGATGGCCACGGAGTTCTTCGACGTGAATCCCGCCGACGGCACGCTGACGCAGATTTCGGCCATCAACAAACCCGTCTACGACAATATTAGAATGGGCGAGGTGCAGAAACGCTGGGTCAGGACCACCGACGGCAAACAGATGCTGACGTGGGTGATCCTGCCGCCCGACTTCGATCCCGCCAAGAAATACCCCACGCTGCTCTACTGTCAGGGCGGTCCGCAGAGCGTCGTTTCGCAGTTCTGGAGCTACCGCTGGAATTTCCAGCTGATGGCGGCGCAGGGTTACGTCGTCGTTGCGCCCAACCGCCGCGGCCTGCCCTCGTTCGGACAGGAGTGGCTCGACCAGATTTCGGGCGACTATTCGGGCCAGAACATCCGCGACTACCTCTCGGCCATCGACGACGTGGCGAAGGAACCTTGGGCCGACGAGAGCCGCATGGGATGCGTCGGCGCATCGTACGGCGGATATTCGGTCTATTTTCTCGCCGGATGCCACGAGAAACGGTTCAAAGCCTTCATCTCGCACTGCGGCATCTTCAACTTCGAGTCGATGTACGGCCAAACCGAGGAGCTGTTTTTCATCAACAACGATTACGGAGGTCCCTACTGGGATCGGTCGAATGAAGTCGCACAGCGCTCCTACGCCAATTCGCCGCACAAATTCGTCGAGAAATGGGACACGCCCATGCTGATCTTCACGGGCGAATACGACTTCCGCATCCCCTACACGCAGTCGCTCGAAGCGTTCACCGCCGCCCGCGTCCGCGGAATCCCGGCCCGTCTGCTGGAGTTCGAAAACGAAGCCCATCAGGTGTTCAAACCCCAGAACTCGCTCGTCTGGAACCGCGAGTTCTTCGGCTGGCTGAACAAATACGTAAAATAACCGTCCGAAAGGCTCGATATTGAAGGCCGTCCGAATCGTCGGACGGCCTTTATCGTTCGCCAAGCAAACCTTTTCGCTCTTTCTTAAACCATTTCAGCCCGTCCGCCGTCCGCCAAATCTACCGGTTCATTGGAAGAATCCGCCGGTTCGTTGAATTTATTTTCATCTTAGTCAGGACCTTCCTACATTTGCTTTTGACGCAATTAACAGATTTTGACTATGAAGAATGTAACCACCCACCGGGCGGGGAAGCTGTGCTATGTCACACCCCTGCTCGAACAGATCGACGTGCAGCCCGAAAAGGGATTTGCCAACTCCTTCCCCGGCGGCGGCGTAGAGCCGACCGGCGCAAGCTACGACGATTTCTATTTGGATAACGAATAAAAAACGGCGCAGCTATGAAAAACTTCCATAAAGCTCTGTCAATCCTCGCTGCGGCCGCACTGTTTGCGGGCTGCAGCAGTTACGACGAGACGAACGATCCGGCGCGCGCCGGCAATACGTCCGTAAAGCTCCTTGCCGATGTCGCCGACGACGCCGAAACCCGTGCCGGCATCTCCGTCGGGGAAAGCACATTTACCGGATATTGGGAAGAGAACGACGCTATGGGAATTCTTTTCACCGCCCCCGGCTCAACTCCCGAACTTCGGCCGTTCACCACCAACAACAACGACTTCGCATTCGAAGGAGAGCTGCCGGCGCAGAGCGGTGCGTGGCAATACATGGCTTTCTATCCCCATGCGACCGTAAACGGCACCAAAGCCAGCATTCCGTTCGGCAACCTGCGCACCCAAAGCGGCAACGCTTTCAACTGCGCCTCCGACGCGCTGGCGGCCCCCATCCTGAGTTTCGCCAATGCCGAACCGGGCAAAACCGACGAAGGCGATCCGGTCCGATTCACCCTCAACCGCCTGACCTCGATTCTCAATCTGGAGGTAAAAGGCGGAGACAATGCCGACAAGGTCCGCTACCTGCTGCTGACTTCGGAAAACGAAACCCAAACGCTCTCGGCCGCGAGCATCGACTTCGACATTTCAGACATGGGCTCCGGACTCGCATTCAGCCAAACCGCTCCGTCGAACGTCATCGCGCTGGGCTTCGAGCAGGGCACGGCTCCCGACGCCAACGACATCAACGCCTTCTTCAACATCATGCCGGGGAGCTACGACAAACTGACTGTAGACGTGATTACGGCAACCCGGATCGGTACGGTCGCCATCGAACGCGGGGCAGACAAACCGTTTGCCGCAGGCAAGCTCTACAAGCGCGCCGAAACGCCCGTCTTCGCTCCGCTCGAAGCTCCGTCGTTCGACTGGCCGGGACATGAGATCGACCAAGCGCATGAGATCACCGTGGACGACAACAACCAGCTCACCTACTCCGCCGCCATCAACATCCATGTACCGGGAGGCATTGCCGGTCTGGAAGTCGATGTTTCGTCGCCCGTACTGAGCATGCTGGGCATTTCGAAACTCGACCTGTTCAACGATTCCGACGTCATCGAGGGAATCTCCTTCGCAGATCTCGGACTCAGCTGCCAGACCGAAATACAATATAAAAAAGAGTGCGTTTTCGACATCACGTCACTCGTGCCGATGATCCTCCTGCTGGGTCCCGACCCCGGCAGCGAACACGTCTTCGACGTCAAGGTGACCGATCTCGCGGGGCAGGTGACCGAGCAACCGCTGACCTTCACGGCCCCGGCGCTCGTGCGGGTAGATCAAACGGACCTTTGGAAAAACACCGCCTCGCTGACGATCAGCAATCAGTTCGCCGACGCCGGCAGCGTCGTGCTGGAATACCGCATAAAGGGCGAAAGCGCATGGAACGCCGCCAGCGTCTCCGGGCCGAACGACGACGGCAGCCGCACGGCCCTGATCAGTCCGACATGGACCGCCGGCACCAACGAAGCGGGACTGACGATCCATAGCGTCGATCCCAAGACAGGCATCTTCGCCCGCAAGAGCTACGAATACCGACTGCTCGCCGACGGCGCAACGGTCGCTTCGGGCGAATTCACGCCGAAAAACAACAACGGCGATATCATTCCCAATGCAGGCATGGAGAGCTGGAGTACGAAATCGATGAAAAAGATCATAGGTTCGACCAACGTACCCTATCCGAATGCCGTCAAATACGAAGACGCAACAGGGACCGACAAATTCTGGGACAGCGGCAACAACGGCTATATGACCAGTTCGGGAACCGACAAATTATGCACTCAGGCAACATATCCCGGCATGGTCGGTGATTATTGCGCGCAACTCGCCGCGAAGTATGCAGTCATCGCATTCGCTGCGGGCAACCTCTACACCGGAGATTTCGTGATGGACGGCACGGTCGGTTACGCACAATTCGGACAGCCGTACACCTATTCCGCACGTCCCGCCGCCCTCAAACTGAAATACGCCGCCGAGATAGGCGAAATCAACCGGGTCAAGAACGATCCGCCCGTAAGCACCGGCATCGACAAAGGACGCATCTTCGTCTGTATCGTCGAATGGAGCGACCGCCATGCAGTGCAATCGGGCACTTCGGTAGACAAGACGACGTTCTGGGACCCCGAAACCGTATCGAGCCTGAACGAAAGCAAAATCATCGGCTACGGTTCCGCCTACATCACGGAGTCTCACACCGGCAGCATGAAGGATCTGGAGCTTCCGATCGTCTATTACGAAAAGACGGACACGCCTCCGACGGGCAACTACACGCTGGTCATTTCGACCGCGACCAGCTATCTGGGCGACTACCTGACCGGATGCGACGCAAACAAACTCTGGGTAGACGATTTCGAGTGGGTATACTGATCTCCCGATAACAAACCCGAAGGCCCCGCAACCTTCACCCCGACCTCCCTGCGCCTGCAGGGAGGTTTCTTGTTAATTTCCACCGCCTTGTAATATTGCCGCAATCGATTCCGGTTCCACAAGGCAAATATGCCTTTTCGTGATGAAACACTGCCCGTTCGTTGAATTTATTTTCAAAAGAACCAATTCCCGTCTATTTTTGTCATAAAACTTTAAACTATTGCATACCATGGGAATTGTATCAACCACGAAAGGGGGGGGGAAATACTCCGCCCCGATGATCGAGACGATTGAGGTCGCCGCGGAAAAAGGATTTGCCACGTCCGGAGACGTCCCTTCCTCCGACGGAATCAGCCCCCTGAGCTGCTACGACGATTTTTATTTGGGCGAAAACGAATAAAAAACCGGCAGCCATGAAAAAACAAGTCTCTCTTTTAACGCTGACCGCAGCGCTTCTCCTCGGCGCGTGCAGCACCTACGAGGAAGTTCCCGCAACATCCGGCGACGGAGCAACTGCCGTCGGTTTTCTCGCCGATATCGCTCCCCGCGAACAAAGCCGCGCCGACATCAACGTCGATTTCGGCACCGGTCTTACCGGTACATGGAACGGCGAAGACAACCTCGGCGTTCTCGCCAACGACTTCACGAAGCTCCTGCAATTTACGTACGCCCCAGACAGCAAGGCTTTTACAGGCTCGCTCTCCGGCTCCACAGGCACTTGGGCGTACCGCGCCTTCTACCCTCACAACGGAAACGCAGCTGTTTCCGGCACGACCGTAACGGTTCCTTTCAGCGCCCTGCGCACCCAGAACGGTAACAAATACAACAGCGAATTCGACATCATGGCCGCCGACGCCATCACCCACAACGACGCCGAGCCGGGCAAAACGCCGGAAGGGAATGCCGTAAAGTTCAATCTTCACCGCATCACCTCGATCCTCGCGCTCAAACTGCAAGGCGGCGCTGCGTCGGAGAAAATAGCCTCCGTCATGCTGACGTCGAAAAAACCGATCGCCTCCGAACAGCTGACCTTCACCGTTCCCTCGGACCCGAACGCCACATACGATCCGTCGGCTATCACCCCGAAGCTGGTCGCCAAAGACACCCCCGCAACGGGTTCTCCCATCTCGATCAACTCGGAGCACATCACCGTCACCTACGCCGACGGCACGGCTCCTTCGGCCGATTACAGCGAAACCTTTTTCAACGTGCTCCCTGATGACAGCTACGGCGACCTGACCTTCTCGGCCTGCACCGACAAAGGCAACGCCGCAAGCTTCACGATCACCCGAACGACACCCGTCGTCGCCAACTGGGTCTACACGGTGGACAAGACCGAATCATTCACCAAAGCCGCAGCTCCGACCGTCGAATGGATCGGCCACGAAGACCTTACGACACCCGTCGAGCTGGCCGAAAGCGGCAACAGCGCCGATATCCAGGTCAGCGCACCGGGCGGCATCAAGTCGATGCAGGTGGATATCACCTCGTCGGTACTGACAACTCCTAAGGAGGGAAGCGAACAAAATTTGCTGGAGGCGGCAAACCTCGCCCCTTCGATGGAACTGACCAATCCCGCCAATAATAACATGGCAGCCGCTTTAGCCGGACTCGGTTTTCCGACTCCGGCACAACTGCTCAACCAGCAGCATGTGTATTTCCAGATCGGCGGTCTGATAGACATGCTCGCCATGGTCTGCGCCGAGGTGACCGAAACGACGAACTCCGATTTCAAGTTCACCGTCACGGACAATGCCGGACAAAAAACAGTCATCACGCTGAAATACGTAAAAACAGTCGCCCCCGCCATTACTTACAACAACGACGCAGACCTTTGGGCCAATACAGCATCGTTTACGCTTTCAAATATTCCGGCCGATGCGACATCCGTTTCCGTGCAATATAAGAAATCGACCGCTTCGGATACGAAATGGCAGACCGCCGAAATTACCGGAAACAATACAAAAGCGGAAATAAAACCCGACTGGGGCACGCAATTTACGGCGGCGGACTGGACTACCCCCAACAGCGTACAACCGTTTTGGCGCATTACGGAAGGAACCGGCGTTTTTGCAAATAATACGTACGATTACAAATTGACCGTAGACGGCACAGAATACAAAGGCCAATTCACAACGAAAACAGATCAGATTATTCCAGAGGGAAATATGGAAAATACGGCTCTTCCGTGCTTTATCCTGCAAGACGCAAGCAAAACATCCGAAACATGGGGCAGTGGCAACAACAAAGTTCTTTCTGAATGTTGGCTCTGCCAAACAGACACATATACTTTTAATGCAATAACAAGCAAATGCGCCAAACTAACCACCCAAACACAAAGTACAATTAGAAAAAAAGTTTTGGCTGCAGGTAATCTATTTTATGGACAATTTGCTCAAAACGGAACCGGAGGTGACGTGCGATTTGGGCAAAAATACCCATGGACAGCGCGCCCAAAAGCCTTACAATTAACGTATAAAGCATCGGTAGGAACAGTTAACTATGTCAATTCGATACAGAAAATCGCAGCATCACAGCCCGATTATGCTCGAATTTTTATTGCCATTGTAGACTGGAACTCCCGGCACACCGTCACTTCGAAAACCAACCTCACAGGTACAACAGTTACAGTCAGCGGTGCTTGGGACCCAGAAACGGCTACTAATCCGGGAGAAGGAGAAATTATCGGTTATGGTTCATTTTGGATTAAACAAGGAGAAACCGATTGGCAGACCCTTGAAATTCCAATTAATTTTTACAACAAAAAAAATAAACCGCAAGCAGAAAATATATCATTAGTAATCTCTTGTACATGTAATGCCTATGGAGACTATATGAATGGCTGTTCAGACAACGTAATGTACGTAGACGATTTCAAGTGGGTATACTAATCCACCGATAACAAACCCGAAGGCCCCGCGGCCTTCACCCCCGACCTCCCTGCGATTGCAGGGAGGTTCTTTTATTAGGCACCGCCCGCACCGCGAAAGAAGGGCGCGCAAGCCATTTCCCGGCTGCGGAAAGACATCCGAAGAGAGGAGAATCCGGTCCGTCGGAGTGCGGCGCGTCGAGTGTTCGTGATGAAAAATGCGCTGTTCGTTGAATTTATTTTACAAATCCGCGGCACATGCCTATTTTTGCATATTGTCAACAAAAGACTGCATCCATGCGAACAAGAACCCGGACATCCCGACCCAAACAGACGCTTCGGGACGTTTCGTATAAAGGCGCCCCGACCGGGACAGTCAAAGCGGCACATGCAGCTGACGCTCCGGCAGCGCCGTCCGCAAACGGCACGACCGACAACACTCACCATTGAACGGCCGGAATACCATGAAAAGACAACTCATATACTTAATGGCATCGGCGGCCCTGCTGGCGGCCGGATGCTCCACGGAAAACAAGGCCGAAGGCACGGAATACGGCACGCTGAAGGTCAGCTGCACCGCCGACGGTTCGATCGTCGCCGCATCGGACGACACTTCCCGGATGCCGGCTGCGCCCTCCGTCCCCCAAGCCGGCGATTTCACGCTTACGGTCACCGGAGAATCGGGGACGCAGCAGTGGGATACGCTCACGGAATTCGAGCAGAGCGACGCCGTGTTCCGAATGGGAACCTACGCCGTCTCCGTCGCACACGGCGACCCCGATGCGGAGGGAATCGACAAACCCTATTATGCCGCGGAGAAGAGCGTCGAGGTGCTGCCCCGCCGCGCTGCAACGGTGGAGATGACCGCTACGATCGCCAACTCGCAGACGGTGGTCCGCGCCACGGAACAGTTCCTCAACTATTTCCACGACGCGCAGTTTACCGTAACGACGGCATCGGGCAACCAGTTCGACTTCACGCCCGGCAGCACGCCCGCCGACGAGCCGGTATTCGTCAAAAGCGCCACGACGCTCAAGGTAACCGGCACGGCACGCCGCCAGAGCCAGACCGGAACCGACGAGGGGCCTAAGGTCACCTTCTCCGAGCAAACGCTCGAAGCCACTTCGCCGCGCACCTGCCATATTTTCACCTTCGACGCAAAGGATGCGGGCAGCGTCACGCTGACCGTCACGCTCAGCGACGACTACACCGAAACCCGGCCGATCGACTGCGAGGTCAACGAGGGCGCTATCGACGATACCAAATAAGGAATAAAAACAGCAAAAGATATGAAGACATTTACCAGACTTTTTACGATGTTGGCGGTTGCAGCGTTCGTTGCGGCAGGCTGTGTGAACGAAGAGCCTCCCTACAAGGAGGAACCCAAACCGACGCCGGGCGACGCGACGGGCTTCCTGTCGGTAAGCGGCCTTTCGATGCGGGTGGTCTATGACGAGACGGACGTTCGTCCCGACGACACTTCGGACCAAACACAAAGCCCGCAGGCCGTATCCGGCACCCGTGCCGAGCAACCCGACGTGGACGGTTTCATCGTAGAAATTCTCGACGCCGACAACGCGCAGGTATTCAAAAAAACCTATGCCGAACTCAAACAGCAGCTCGCCGAGCCGATGGAACTTCCGGTGGGCGCCTACCGCATGGAGGTGCGCTCGAAGGAGAGCACTCCGGACGTAGCGTGGGAGCACCCGGTTTACGGCGCGACGAGCAGCTTCACGATTTCAAAGGCGCAGACGACCCAGCTCGAAGAGGTGGTCTGCACATTGCAGAATATCAAGGTCACGGTGGATTATTCGTCCGAACTGGCCGGCATGCTGGCCGACACCAGCAAGGCGACCATATCGCTGGGCCAGACCAGTCAGGAGTTTCTCAAAACCGAAACGCGCGCGGCCTACTTCAAATCGCTGGACATCGAGAATACGCTGGTTTTCAACTTCGACGGCGTTTTCGCCGGCACCGACATCCCCGCGCAGTTCAGCAAGCAGATCACGGGAGTCAAGGCCGGCCAGTGGCGTAAGATTTCGGTCGTAATCAACTACGCCGACAAAGGAACGCTTCTGTTTCAGGTAACGGTGGACAACAACATCATTCAGGACAACTCTTTCGTCGTAGACGGCACCGACAACCTGCTGGAAGAGCTTCTCGAAGACCCCAGCGCACCGGCTCTCGCATGGCCCGGACATGACATGTCCAAGCCTTTTACGCTGACGGACGCCATGTTCGACGACAACGGCAACTGCATCGAACCGTTCGTCTTCGACCTCGCATCGCCCAACGGCATCGAGTCGCTGCGCGTCAATATCGCTTCGACCAGCAGTCAGTTCATGGCTTCGATGGCGGCGATCCAGCTTCCCGAAACGTTCGACCTCTGCGCGCTCGACGCGTCGTCGCCGGCAGGCATCATACTCAAAGGATTCGGCTACCCGGTAGGCGGCGAACTCAAGGGCCAGCAGGCCAAGAGCTTCAACATCGCAGGGCAGATCAAGGCGCTCTACGAATTCGACGGCACGCACACCTTCTCGTTCGACATGACCGACGACAAAGGCGTCTCGACCGCCGCCGCGCTGACGCTCGTCGTGGACAAAAGCGCGGGTCAGGAGGGTCCTGCAATCGTCTGGAGAGGCTATGATATCGACCAGCAGTACGAAGTGCAGAAAGACATGGTCATCGACATCGACGTGACTGCAACTGCAGGCATCAAGTCGTTCTGGGTTACGATCGACTCCGAGGCACTGAAAGATCTGCTTCCGGTCATCAACATGCCGGAGAAGTTCGACATCTGCGACATTCCGGCCGATCTGGCCGCGATTCTCCACGACGAATTCGGATTCCCGATCAACGAACAGGTGAAGAACCAGACCGCCGTAATGTTCTCGATCACCAAATTCGTCGAGATACTGCTGGAGATTCCGGGCGAGCATAACTTCGTCCTCGACGTGACGGACAACAACAACGTATTGACGCACAAGACCGTCAAACTCATCGTTAAAGCCGCCGAATAATGAAAAGACACATCACATATATCGCCATGCTGCTCACGGCACTCACCGGCGCGTCATGCTCGCAGGACGAAACTCCTGCCGGCGACGGGCGCACGGGCGTGATGGCGATGACGATTTCGACCTCGCGGGCGGAAGACAACGGCGAATACGATCCGCTGCAATACCAGAAAGTGTATATCTATAACAGCGAGGGCGGACTGCTCCGCAAATACGCCGCGAAAGACGACATTCCCGAACGGCTGGAGCTGCTCTCCGGCACTTACCGCGTAGCGGTCGAGGCGGGCGAAGAGGTCCCCGCGGATTTCTCGAAACGCTTCTACAAAGGCGAGGAGACATTCACCGTCAAACCCGGCGAAACGACCAATGCGGAGGTAGTTTGCAAGATCGCGAACACCGTCGTCGAAGTCAAATTCGACGCTTCGATCGTCGAGAATCTCGATCCGGGCTACTTCGTATGGATAGCCGGTACGGACAAATTCGACGAGGCGGAAGCCGAATCGGGTGCGGTTCCTGCGCTCAAATTCACGGACGAAGGCACGGGCTATTACACCCTGCCCGCAGGTACGACTTCGCTGGCGTGGATGTTCCGCGGCACGCATACGTCGGGCAAGGAGGTCGAGATGGAAAACACGCTGACCGAGGTCAAGGCCGGCGGCAAATACGTCTTCACCTTCCGCTACTCCCCCGACCTGCCGGGTTATATCGACGCCCTGCTGATCCGCGTCGATACCGAGACGGAAGACAAGGACGACGAGATTATTTTCAGTCCCGATCCGGCCCTTCTCACCGAGGGATTCGACAACGACGAGGTGCAGAAATACACGTCCGGCGAGAAGAAATACCGGATCATGGCTTTCGCAGAGCTGAAAAAATTCACGGTCTCGGTCGGCGACGACAGCTACGACCTGCTCACCGGCACGCACGAAGGCATTTCATTCACGCCTACCGATAAATACAACACCGAACTGACGTTGTCCGACGCCTTCTTCGCAGGACTAGCGGGCGGCGACCACGCCGTGACGATCCATGTGGAAGACGCCAACGGCGGCAGCAACGAAATTTCGACGACCTACCGTCTGCAGGGACTGGTTCCGGTTACGGAAAAAAGCTACGACCTCTGGGCCAATACCGTAACGCTGCAGGTCGTGGATTTCACCCGGTCGGCAAACGTAACGTTCGGTCTGTGCGGCAGCGACGGCCAATGGAAATACCTGACCGGCACGTCGCAGGGCGACGATTTCATCTCGGCGACCTATGCGCCCGAATGGGAAAATAAGACCGAAGCCGACTGGAGTACGCCCAATACGGTGCTGCCCTATTCGCGAATCAAAGACGGGACCGGCATTTCCGCAGGAAACACTTATGACTATAAAGCCACCATTAACGGCGCAGAGCATACCGGGCAATTCACGACCCAAGCAGGCAATGCCATGACTGACGGCAGTCTCGAAACGTGGAGAAGCGACAAGCAGTTTCCGGGAAGCGGCACCAAATACACGTTCTGGGGAAGCGGTTATAACTCGTTCGCCAAAGACCTGTGCACCCGCGACGATACCATGCCCGGCAGAGTCGGAAGCTATTGCGCCAAACTGACCGCAACCTATAACACGCTGGCCAAGGTTCCTGCTCCGGGTAATCTATTTACGGGAGACTTCGGCATTTCGCTTGTCCCAATGGGCGGAAATGTCTCTTTCGGCAAAAATTTCACCTACAACGCAAGGCCGAAAGCAATCAAATTCAAATACCACGCAACAATCGGACTTGTGGACTACAACCTCCACGAAGGGAAGATTCCCGTCGGCGAAATGGACAAAGCGCGGGTATTCGTATGTATCGTGGACTGGTCGGCCCAGCAAAAGGTATTTGCCGGCACAAAAGCCCCGACAGGCACATGGGATCCGGAGACACAGACCGAAGCAGCCAACGGTCCCATTATCGGCTATGCATCGAAATTCATCGAAGAGACAACCCCCGGCGATGAAATGGTAGAAATCACGATGCCGATAAATTATTACCAGAACACGGCCGTTGCTCCGCAGGGCAAATTCAATATCGCCGTATCCTGCGCAACGAGTGCGTACGGCGACTTTATGGACGCCTGCACGACGAATGTGATGTATATCGACGATTTTGAATGGGTATATTAACGACTAAACGCACGACAATGCGCAAAATAACCATCAGCACGCTCCTGACCCTGCTGTATCTCGCAGGTACGGCTCAGGCGCTGCGTGCGCAGCAGACAACGGAGGACGCGTCCCTCCCGGCCGACAGCGTCGGACAGGAACGCGCGCTCACAATCAATGAAATGCGCCAACAGCGCGGTCTGACCGACACGCACAACCTCTTCGTCCCGCGCGGACAGTGGATATTCGGAGGTACGGCTTCCTACTCGACCCATTCGAACGAAACCTACCGGTTTCTGGTCGTCGAAGGCATCGAATCGAAGGGTTACACCTTCAAGGTCAGCCCGATGATCGCCTACGCATTGCGCGACAACATGGCCATCGGAGGACGCTTCATCTACTCGCGCTCGCTGCTCAAGCTCGACAAGGCCGACCTCAACCTCGGCGGCGAGGATTCGGACCTCAATTTCGAGGTGAACGACTACTATTCGCTGCGCCACAGCTACTCGGTGGCGGTAATCTGGCGGCAGTACATTCCGCTGGGACGCAACAAACGCTTCGCGCTCTTCAACGAAATGCAGCTGTCCGGAGGCGGCACGCAGGCGCGCTTCGCCAAGGATTCCCCGGTGAAGGGCACCTACGAAACCGGCTATACCTTCTCGCTCGGCATTTCGCCCGGCATCGTGGCCTTCGCGACGAACAACATGGCCGTCGAAGTAAACGTCGGCGTAATGGGTATCACCTATACGCACACCAAGCAGGTACACAATCAGGTTACGGTCGGCAAGCGCGACGCCAGCATGATGAACTTCAAGGTCAACATCTTCTCGATCGGACTCGGTATGGCATTCTATCTCTAAAATCGGCAAGCACATGAAACGAATCATACTTTCCATCTTCTCGGTATTCATTACGCTCGGCGCCGCAGCGGAGACAGAACAAGCCCGTCCCGCAATGCAGCAGTCCGAAACCGCTGCCGCCGCTGAAACGCCTTCGGTCACGGCCGAATCCGCCGCAGCTCCTGCGGAACGGACAGCAGCGCCCGCCGCGGAACAGACATCCGGAAATCGGCTGACCGCAGACGCCTTTGCGACGCCCGCACCGTCGCCCATCGCCGCCGACAGGCAGAAACGACCCAAGGAACAGCGCTTCCTGCCGACGCGCAAACGCATCGACCGCGAAATCAACAAACTCAAATTCGCCTACAAAGGCGAAGTGATGATGGGGCTGACGGCGTCGTACGGCACCCTGTCAAGCGACGATACGGACATCATGCTCATCCTCGACAACATCAACGCGGACGGCACGGTAGCTACGGTGAAGCCTTTCATCGGCTATTTCTACCGCGACAACAACTGCATCGGCGTGCGTTTCGGTTACCGCCACATGAGCGGCACGCTCGACAACACCTATTTCGATGCCGGCGAGGGCAACGACCTGTCGGGGCAGCTCCCCTACATCGACCTTTCGAGCGACAACTACTCGTTCGGCATCTTCCACCGTTCGTATGCCGGACTCGATCCCAAGGGGCGTTTCGGACTCTTCGCCGAATTCGAACTGGCCCTCTCTACGGGTACTTCGAACTTCCTGTACGACCCCGACCGCAAGGAGGGCGGCAACCCCAATCGTACCTACAGTGACAATACGCAGGTAAAACTTTCGTTTAATCCGGGAGCGGCCGTCTACATCTTCCCCAACGTCTGCGCGACGCTTTCGTTCGGGCTGGGTGGCATACAGTACAATTCCGTCACCCAGAAGGATGCCGACGGCAACAAGGTCGGTTCGCGCAAGGCTTCGAACATGCGCTTCCGGCTCAACATCGCAGCCATCAATTTCGGCATGACGATCCATTTGTGGGACAAGAAAAAGCAGTAAGACATGAAATATTTCCGCATACTCTTCTCGGCAGCAGCGCTTCTTTTAGCCGCTTCGTGCATCGACAACGACGTGCCTTATCCCGTCGTCGAACTCAGGATCGCGGGCGTCGAAGGCAGCGGCTTCACCGTGTCGGGCATCAGCATCGCCAACCGCACCGTGGCGCTTACGCTGGATGAGAAAACCGACATACGCAAAGTCGGCATCGACAAGGTTACGTTCGACGTCGCGACCTCCAATCCGATGATGACCGACACGGAGTCTTTCATCGGCCAGATCAAAACGTCGCGGCCCCTCAGCGGAGAATTCGACCTGCGTTCGCCGCTGTACGTCACTCTCTCGCTCTATCAGGATTACGAATGGACGATCGTGGCCGAACAGCCGATCGAGCGCGCCTTTACGGTCGCAGGCCAGATCGGCGCGACGGTAATAGACGCCCAGAAACGTACGGCGACGGCCTATGTGGCCAAGGGGACGAACCTCGGCGACATTACAGTCACCCGGCTCAAACTGGGTCCTGCCGACATCACGACCTACTCTCCCACGGCGGAAGAACTCTCGGCTTCGGGCTTCGAAACGATGCGTTTCGTCGATGCGACCTATCACGGAACGACCGAACGCTGGACGCTCCATGTCGAGCATACCGACCTGAAAGTAGCATTCCGCGAAACCGATCTCTGGAACAACACGGGCGTCATAACCGCCATGGTAACGGAAGAGGAGTATCCCAATGCTGTGATCCAATACCGTGTGAAAGGCACCGACGAGTGGCAGGCGACGCAAAAGGGCGAGCGGGACGAAACCGGACTCTTCACGGCCGCTGTCACCCCCGAATGGACGAACTCGACCAACGCCGCCGGGCTCCCCGTCAAACGTCTGGTGCGGACCAAGGGCGTCTATGCGGGTCAGACCTACGAGTTGCGGCTGCTCGTCAACGGAGACGCGACCGAAACGTCCGAATACACCGTCCCCGCGGGCGACGTCATACCCGACGGCAACATGGAAAATCCGGGGCTTTCGTGCTTCACACAAGAGAATCAGAATGCGGAATTCTGGGCCAGCGGCAACAACGGCTTCGCTAAGGAACTCTGCACATCGGCCGCTTTCGACGGAATGGGCGGCAGCCGCTGCGCCCTGCTGAAAGCCTCGGCTCCCCTGATCGTGGGACTGGCCGCGGGCAACCTGATGTCCGGCATCTTCTACAAAGACGATATGACGACCGGCGTCGTGGAATTCGGGCAGCCCTACACATGGACGGCACGTCCCTCCGGCATGAAAGTAAAATACCATGCAACAATCGGCATCGTCAACAACGCAAAACATAACGGAGCGCCGATCGGCAAGGGCGATCAGGACAAGGCCCGGATCTTCGTGGCAATCGTAGACTGGAATGCCCGTCACCGGGTAGCTTCGGGAAGGGGCGCCCCGACCGGCACTTGGGACCCGACGGAAACCACGGCAACGGACGAGGGCAAGATCATCGCCTGCGGTTCGCTGTTCATCGACCGTTCGACCGCCGGCGACCGGATGACCGAAATCACGCTGCCGCTCGATTTCTACGACACGCAGGCCCGTCCCACGGGCAAATACAGCATCGTCATCTCCTGCTCGACCAGCGCCTACGGCGACTTCATGGTCGGCTGCACGACGAACACGATGTACGTCGACGACTTCGAATGGGTTTATTAAGCCGGGAGCGTTAAAACCGGAAAACACAACGAAAAAGGATGGGACGCGTCGGCGTCCCATCCTTTTTCATTACGGGCACTCAGGTCCCAGTTCCGCGCCGCTGCCTCCCCCACCGCAGTCTCCAATCCCTCACCGCAGTCTCAATCGCTCGCTGCTGTTCCCACTCCTTCGCCGCCCCTCTCAGAACAAAAAACAAAAGCGGCAGAACCGATGGTTCTGCCGCTTCGTTATCGCACTCTGGCTTACGTTCCGCCGGGCGGAAATCACCTCACGGCGACCCGGCAATATTTGTCATAACGGCCTATCACGTCGTTCACGTAAGCCAGCGTCTGCCGGCTGCCGGTGAAACGGCCGCACTTGACCACTTCGTTCTCGTAGTATTCGGGCTGCGCCTTGAGCTGCAGGTACCGGGCTACCACCTCCCACGAATTGGGATCCTCCCCGTTGACACGCGCCAGACGCCGGGCATCGTTCACATGGCCTATACCGCTGTTGTAGCAGGCCAGTATTATGCTCATCCGGTCCTTGTCCGAAGTTTCCGCAGGAAAACGGAGCGTACTCTTTATTTTCGACATCAGCTTGTTGGCCAGCCATATGTTGGTCTCTGGATTGGCTATATCGCCTGCCGGAACGTCGAACTGACGCGCTACCGAAGGCATGATCTGCATCAGTCCCTTGGCTCCGCTGCGCGAGGTGATATCGGGCGTAAAACGCGACTCGTGATACGCGATGGCGCTCATCAGGCGCCAGTCGTGGCCCTCTTTTTCGCTGATGTTGCGAATGATGTTGTCGTAGGCCGAAATCACGTAATCGCCGTCGCTGAGCAGCGAATTGCCGAAATCGGCCTCTTCGTTCAGCATGTCGTCCGTCACGGGTGTGCTGAACTTGGCGTTAAAGCCGTAAAATGTCGTAAGAATTGTTAAGAACGCAAACGTTAAAACTGTCTTTTTTAACATAAAAGGTTGTTTTGCGGGCAGTTCACACCGCGCAGAACAATACGCTAATCATAGAAACCCCATGAGATACCGATTTTGAACATGCCCGGATTCAGCGGATAGTTAGCCGCCGAGAAATATTCTCCGTTACCGAACAGTCCCTTGTTCACATGCTGATATTTCAGGAATATCCGCATTCTCTTCCACTTACCCATGACGAAAGCGTCCACGTAGGGATAATTCCCCACCTCGACCTCGCGCTGGTTGTAAAACGCCGACAGTGCGGGATTGTAACCGGGCGCATAATAACGCGTATTATAACGTCCGTCCAAACCGATCTGCAGGCGCAATACGTTGCGCACGACCCAGAATTCGTAATAATACGAAAGGAAGGCGCTCAAAAGCGGAACGGGTGCAACTTCTTGATTCGTACTCCACTGCAACAATACCCTGTTGTCCAAATGAAGTCCGCCTAAGCGGAAATCTTTGCGAGCGTACACACTCGTGAGGCTTACGTTTCCACCCTGCTGGGTAATCTGGCTGTCTGCGTCGTAATAGATCTTGTCGCTGACGACGCCCTGCCATGCTCCCGCTTCAAACGCGAAATCGGGAATCGAAAACTTCACCTCGAACCGAGTTTCATTCTCCTTGCCTAAAGGAGTGGACCATATATAATGGTTCGAGAAGAGATTCTCCTGCCAGTAGTTGGGCGAGCGGCGGTCCATCGTGAACCGACCTTCGAGAATCAGGGGGTGTCCGCGGAGATACCCCGTCAGCGCCAGATGGGCGCCCAAGGTGAGGTCTCCGCCTCTGTATCCCGACGGGTAGAACTTGAGGTTCGCATCCCAATCGACATATTTTTTTATCTTGCCTCCGACGGAGCCGTATGCGAAATAGCTGGTCTTGTTGACCTTCGTATACTTTCCCGTCAGGAAATCACGCATTTCGAACTGCGAGTAGGTATGCATGTCGATGCCTATGCCGGCATCAATCGTGCCTACCACGCCGTTGCGGTCCCAAGGCTGCGCCTGAACGAAGAAGCGGTTCGAGATAACGCGCTCGTAAATCGAGTCGCGCGTATCGCGGGGATTGATGAACCAGTCCTTGTAGTAAATCCCCTCCGTAGGCTTGAATTCGCCCGTCTCCGGGTCCCGCTCGCCCCGCTCGTTCGTATAGCCAGCCTTTATATCCGTATAGACCTTGCTCCACGAGCTGTACTCGAACGAATGGCCTATGAATACCGCCGAAAGGTCGGCCAGCGAAAAATCGTTGTCCGTCACCCGCTGCAGCGGAAGCGCATACGACTGGGTGACGAAGAAGGCGTTGTTGCGGTAGGTATTCTGCGCCTCGGCGTCGGCCAGCTTCATCGGCACGCCCGACGGCATCTGGAACGTCGTATCGGCAATGGCCCACGTGCCGACCACGCCGCCGTTTTCCTGCTGCTCGATGTGGTTGTTGTAATAGGCCGCATGCACCGAATAGCGTTTGCCCGTATGGTTGAACGCCACCGCGAGGTTGTGGTTCTTGGTGCGGGACCAAATATACTGGCCGCGCGTTCCCCGCGCCTTGTAATCGACGTTGAATCCCGTCGTCGGCGAGACGTTCTGCGCGTGCATGATGTTGAAGTTCTCCTCGCGGAAACGCTTCTGTCCCGATTCGAGGTAGGTCATGCGGATGATCGGCTTCTTCGTATTGTAGAAGGGCACGTTCTCCATATCGTACGTGTAGGCATAGTAGGGACTCGCGAAACCGAAGTCGAAGTTCTGGGGCCGCCGGAAATAGTTCATAGGCAGCGAAGCCTGTCCGAGAGCGCCCTGCGCGATGTCGCCCACCTCTTCGCGGTAGAACGGATAGTCGATGCGCCAGTCGGTCAGCGTCGTGTCCAGCGGTCCGATCTCAACGCGGTTGTAGTCGCGCCTGACGTTCCAGCGGAAATTGTTCAGCGAGCGGACCGAATCGCTGAAAAAATAGGATTCGAGCGGCTTGCGGATCTTGCGCTCCTTCTTGGTCGTATCCTGCGGCTGCTGTTCGCCCTCCTCGCCCTCTTCCGCAGGCTGTTCGAACGGATTGTTGCCGTAGAGGCTGCCGGTCTGCCCGCGCTGCTGCGCACGCATCAGCGTCTTGGCGTCGAAACCCTGCGAACGGACGACGCCGGGCGCTGTCAGGAACAGACCGAGCAAAGCTGTCAGCAATATTCTTTTCGTCAATCTCGACATAGAACGGGAATCCGCGGCAAAGGTAATTAAAAAAATTTAGATATAAAATTATTCCTCCGGGCAAGCCGCTGAATCACGGCTCTTTAGCGTCACGATCCAGTTTACCGCCGAAACGACGATATAAAGCAGAATGATAACCGGGACGGCCCGAACACCCAAGGCGACCAACAGGACAACGGACAGCGCAATAAAGAGATAGCGGATCTCGTTGCCTTTAAAAGAAAAACTCCGGAACTTGAAAGCGAACATTCTCACCGGCGATATGAGCAGCCACGACATGACCGGCATCAGCAGGAGCACCCAGACGCCCAGACTGAAGCCCGTCTTGGCGTTCATCCAGCCCAGCGCTGCGAAGAACAGCGCATTGGCCGGAGTGGGCAGACCGCAGAATTCGGTGTGCTGCGTTTCGTCGATATTGAACTTGGCCAGCCGCAGCGCCGAAAAGGCCGCCACCACGAAGCAGAGCACGCTGCCGCCGTAGCGCATCCACGGTTCGGCATCGGCCGCAAGCGCGTCGTTCCACAGCACGAAAAGCACCGAAGCCGGAACGAATCCGAACGAAACCATGTCGGAGAGCGAATCCAGCTGGACGCCGATGGCCGAGGGACACTTCAGCAGCCGGGCGGCGAAGCCGTCGCAATAGTCGAAGACGCCCGCGGCGACGGTGAGCCAGAAAGTCAGCTCCAGATCGTGGTAAACCAACGCCGAAACCGCCGCAAACGAGCCGCAGAGCAGGCTTGAGAGGGTCAGCAGATTGGGTATGGTGAACAGTTTTATTTTCATCGGGAACCTAAAAATATTTATTCCAGCAATAGGCGGCAAAGTTACAAAATATTTTTATCTTTGTCTCACTTAATTCCATATTATAACTTATGGCAAGCAACAAATATTGTGTCATCATGGCCGGCGGCATCGGTTCGCGCTTCTGGCCCAAGAGCAGGCAGTCGATGCCCAAACAGTTCCTCGACATACTGGGAACGGGAAAATCGTTTATCCGCCACACTTACGAACGCTTTGCAAAAATCGTCCCCGCCGAGAACTTTCTCGTCGTGACCAACCATAAATACAAGGACCTCGTACTCGAACACATCCCCGAAATCGGCGAACGGCAGGTGCTCTGCGAACCGATCGGCCGCAATACGGCCCCCTGCATCGCCTATGCGGCCTACACGCTGATGAAACAGAATCCCGATGCGGAGATGATCGTCACCCCGGCCGACCACCTGATTCTCAACGAAGAGGACTTCCGCCAGATCATCGGCGAGTGTCTCGAATTCGCCGACAAACACGACGCCCTGCTGACCGTCGGCATCAAACCGACACGTCCCGATACGGGTTACGGCTACATTCAGGTTTCGGACACCAACGTCATCAGCAAGGTCAAGTGCTTCACCGAGAAACCGAACCTCGAACTGGCGCAGACCTTCCTGCAGACGGGCGAATTCTTCTGGAATTCGGGCATCTTCATCTGGAAAGTGCAGACCATCGTCGAAGCGTTCCGGAAACACCTGCCCGAACACCACGCCATGTTCAGCGGCGTGATGAAGGCGCTGGGCACCGACGCCGAGAAAACCACCGTCGAAATCGTCTTCTCGGAGTGCCGCGCCATTTCGATCGACTACGGCATCATGGAGAAGGCCGACAACGTATACGTCCGCTGCGGCGATTTCGGCTGGAGCGACGTAGGCACGTGGGGCTCGGTCTACCAGCATTCGCGCAAGGACCGCTACGCCAACGCCGTGCCTGAGCAGGGGTGCTACCTTTACGACACGCGCAGCAGCATCGTTTCGCTGCCCAAGGACAAGGTGGCCGTCATCAGCGGCCTGAAGGAGTATATCGTCGTGGATACCGACGACGTGCTGATGATCTGCCCCCGCTCCGAGGAGCAGAACATCAAGAAATTCATCGACGAAGTCAAATTCCACAACGGAGACAAACACATCTGACGCATCCGGGCCGGCAGCCCGCATATACGGCATCCATATGTCCGAACTGTACGATATTTTCCGGCGGCACCCCCGCATCTCGACCGACACGCGCCGCATCGAGCCGGGGTCCGTCTTCTTCGCCCTGCACGGGGCGACCTTCGACGGCAACCGCTTCGCCGCCGACGCACTCTCCAAAGGCGCCGCATACGCCGTCGTGGACGATCCTGCGGCCGTCAGCGGCGACCGCACGGTACTCGTCGGCGATACGCTCGAAGCCCTTCAGGAGCTGGCGCGCGAATACCGCCGCGAACTGGCGATTCCGATTCTGGCCATTTCGGGCAGCAACGGCAAGACCACGACCAAGGAGCTGGTGAGCCGCGTGCTGGCCGAACGCTTCGAAGTCTATGCCACGCACGGCAATCTCAACAACCACATCGGCGTGCCGCTGACGCTGCTCGCCATGACCCGCGACACCGAATTCGGCGTGGTCGAAATGGGCGCCAGCGCCTGCGGCGAAATCGCCCTGCTGGCGTCTATCGCCGAACCCAACTACGGCATCCTGACCAACATCGGCCGCGCGCACCTCGAAGGATTCGGCGGCCCGGAGGGCATTCGCCGCGGCAAGGGCGAGCTGCTGGACTATCTGGCCGCGAACGGCGGCCGCGCCTTCGTCCCGCGCGAAGACCAAACGCTGACCAACATGGCCGCGGAGCGCGACGGGCTGGCTGCGGAATACTACTCCGTAACACTGGCCGACGGCATCGCGCACCATCTGGAAGGAGACTACAACCGCTTCAACATCGCGGCGGCCGTGGCCGTAGGACGCTATTTCGACATCGACGGCGAACGCATCCGCCACGCCGTCGGCAGCTATATGCCCGACAACAACCGTTCGCAGCGGACCGAAACGGAGCGCAACACGCTGATCGTGGATTGCTACAACGCCAACCCGTCGAGCATGCGCGCTTCGGTCCTCAACTTCCTCGCCGAGCCGGCCGGCGGCAGAAGCCGCCGCGTGCTGATTCTGGGCGACATGCTCGAACTGGGCGCATGGTCGGAGCAGGAGCACCGCGACATCGTCGCCCTCGCAGCCCGGAATCCGGACGCTGAACTGATGCTCGTGGGCGGAGAATTCGCCCGCGCCTGCGCCGACATGGAGCCGCAGCCCGCCAACACCGCCCTCTTCCCCTCGCGCGAGGAGCTGATCGCCGAACTGCGCCGCCGTCCGGTCGAGAACGCCTTCGTGCTGGTCAAGGGTTCACGCGGCATCGGGCTGGAAAAGGCGCTCGAAGAGCTGTAACATCGCCCGGCAGGCCCTCCCGCGCACAGAGTCGCCCCGCCTTACAGGACCGTTCCGCCGCACAACGCCGGAACGAGGAGGGGCCCGAAGCAGAAGGAGGCCCCGGAGCGAGACAGGCCCCGGAGCGAGACAGGACCCGGAACAAAGGTGGGCCCATGTCACGCCGACAAAAAGCGCCTTTCCGCCGACTCAAACCGCACCGACGAACGAGAACCGCCTAAATAATAATGCCATGAAACGATTGCTGTCCGCACTTCTGCTGCTGGCCGCGGCCAATGCCGCCGCCGGCGAGAAAAGCGTTTCGCTCGAACGCAATTTCGGAACCCTCTACGGCACGCTGCTCACGCCTGACGAAGGCGCCGAAACCGTGGCGGTCCTCATCGCGGGATCAGGTCCCACACCCCGCAACGGCAACACGAACAACTACCTCTATCTGGCGCAGGAGCTTGAAAAAGCGGGTATCGCCACGCTCCGCTACGACAAACGGGGTATCGGATCGAGCAAATTCGACGACCCGGACAAAATGGCCGACGCCACGCTCGACGACTTCATCGGCGACGCTGCGGCATGGGCCGAGTACCTCTCCCGGCAGGATTTCCGCCGCATCGTGCTGATCGGCCACAGCGAGGGGGCGCTGATCGCCTTCTGCGCGGCGCAACAATGCCCCGAAGTCGATGCCGTGATTTCGTTGGCGGGCGCCGGCTATCCGCTCGACGAAATACTCCAGCTTCAGCTGGCCGCACAACTCGCCCCGACGCACATGGAGCTGCTGATGCAGGCCCGTGCCATCACCGCCGCCCTGAAACGCGGCGAACGGGTCGAGTCGTGTCCGCCCGAACTGACGCCCCTCTTCGCACCCCCGTTACAGACATTCTGGATCTCGTCGCTGAGCTACGACCCGCGCGAGGAGATTCGCAAAGTGAGGGTTCCCGTACTGATCGTCAACGGCGACATCGACTTCCAAGTGACGCCCGACAACGCCGACGCACTGGCGAAAGCCCAGCCCCGGTCCCGGAAAACGATCATCGAAGGCATGACCCACACGCTCAAAAAAGCCTCCGGCCCCACGCGCACGGAGCAGATCGCCGCCTATACGGACGATACGCTTCCGGTCGCTCCGGAGCTGGTCGCCGCCGTCACCGGATTCATCGAAGGACTCTGAGATTCGCTTTTCATCGCTTCTCCGCCGGGGAATTTCCGTCATTCGATTATTTTGGTTATTTTTGATTCCGCAAAAAGACAACCGACACCCCAAGTACCGATCAGAACCTCCCACAATCCAATGCCATGAAACTCCTGATCAGCATCGAATACCGTACCCGCTGGGGCGAACAGCTCGTACTCCGCCTCGGCAAGCGGCGCATCGCCCTGCAATACGCCGACGGCGGCGTCTGGACCTGCGCCGTAGAGCGGTACGCCCCTGCGGCGCAGCCGGCAGAATACCGTTACGAAGTCGAGCGCGAGGGCGTGTGCATCCGCCGCGAATGGCGTCCGCACATCCTGCGCATCCCCGCCACACCTGCGCCCCGCACGCTCCGCATCCGCGACCGCTGGATCGACATGCCCGCCGATACGCCCTTCTACTCCTCGGCCTTCACGCGGGGCATATTCGGCCGCGGCGAAAGCGGGCCGCAGCAGAAAAACGGCGGCAACATCACCCTGCGCGTCGTCCTGCCGACCCTGCGCCCCGACGAAGTGCTGGCCGTCGCAGGCAGCGGCAGGGAGCTGGAGGGGTGGCAGCGGATCGTTCCGATGGACGACAGCCGGTTTCCGGAGTGGGATCTCCGGCTCGACGCGCCGCAGAGATTCGAATACAAGTTCCTGATCGCCGACCGCAGGACCCTGACCCCGATCATGTGGGAGGAAGGTCCCAACCGCGCATGGAACGACCTGCCCGGCGAAGGCGAACACATCGTCGAAGCCGCGGCGTACCTCCGCTTCCCCGAACGCAGGTGGCGCGGAGCCGGGACGGCGATTCCGGTCTTTTCGCTCCGCTCGGAAGCCGGATTCGGCGTCGGCGAATTCCACGACCTGAAACTGCTGATCGACTGGGCCGCCGCAACGGGCCAGCGGGTACTCCAGCTGCTGCCGATCAACGACACCACGATGAACGGCACGTGGGAAGACTCCTACCCCTACAACGCCAATTCGATCTTCGCCCTGCACCCGCAGTTCATCCGGCTGACCGCCGCCGGCGTCGAAGAGGACGACGAATACCGCAGCCTGCGCGACCGGCTGAACGCCCTGCCCGAAGTCGATTACCAACAGGTCAATACGCATAAACTGCGTCTGCTGCGCAGCGCGTTCGAGCGAGAGGGGCGTCGCACCGCCACCCGCCGCGACTACCGGGAATTCATGCAGGCCAACAGCCGTTGGCTCCTACCGTATGCCGCCTACCGCACCCTGCGCGACGAGTTCGGCACCGCCGATTTCTCCCGCTGGGGCGATTACGCCCGCTACGACAAAAAGGCCGTCGAAGCCTACTGCCGCCGCAACAGCCGCGAAATCGCGTTTCACTGCTTCGTGCAGTACCACCTGCACACGCAACTGTCCGAGGTCTGCGCCTACGCCCGCAGCCGGGGCGTCGTCCTCAAGGGCGACCTGCCGATCGGCGTCAGCCGGACGAGCGCCGACGCATGGATTCATCCGCGGCTTTTCCACATGGATTCGCAGGCCGGAGCACCGCCCGACGCCTTTTCCGCATCGGGCCAGAACTGGGGCTTCCCGACCTACGACTGGGAGCACATGGCGCAGGACGGCTATGCGTGGTGGCAGGCCCGCATGGCGAAGATGGCCGAATATTTCGACGCTTTCCGCATCGACCATATCCTCGGCTTCTTCCGCATCTGGGAGATTCCCGTACATGCCGTTCACGGCCTGCTGGGCTATTTCAATCCCGCCCTGCCCTACTCCGCCGACGAACTGCGCGGCATGGGCTTCGATACGGCCGGGGGACGCTTCACCGTTCCCGCGCCCGACGACCGGATGCTCGGCGAACTGTTCGGCGAGCTGGCCGACGAAGTGCGCACGACCTGCATGAAGGAGGGCCGGCTGCTGCCCGCCTATGCGACGCAACGCAAGGTCGCCGAGCGCTTTCCCGGCGACGATCCGCGCCGAAGCCGCCTGCGCGAAGGGCTGATGACGCTGCTCGACGACGTGCTGTTCATCGAGGACCCGCGCCGCAAAGGTTTTTTCCATCCCCGCATCGCGGCCCAATCGACCTATATGTACCGCACCCTCGACCCGCAGCGGCGCGACACTTTCGACCGGCTTCACGACGACTTCTTTTACCGCCGCCACAACCGGTTCTGGCAGGAGTCGGCCCTGCGCAAACTCCCCGTGCTCCTCTCGGCGACGCGGATGCTGGCCTGCGGCGAGGACCTCGGCATGATTCCCGACAGCGTTCCCGAAACGATGCGCGCACTGCAAATCCTTTCGCTCGAAATCCAGCGGATGCCCAAATCGCTGGGCGAGGTGTTCGCCGACCCGGCGCGCTACCCCTATTTCTCGGTCTGCACCACCTCGACCCACGACATGAATCCCCTGCGGGCATGGTGGGAGGAGAACCGCGAACTCTCGGAACGTTTCTACCGCGAAGTGCTGGGCATGGAGGGCGACGCTCCCCGCACCTGCGAACCGTGGATCTGCCGCCGCATCGTCGACATGCACCTACGCTCCCCGGCCATGCTCGCCATACTTCCGCTGCAGGACTGGCTCGCGACCGACGCGGCCCTGCGCAGTCCGCATGCGGACAGGGAGCGCATCAACATCCCGGCCGCGCCCCGCTATTACTGGCGCTACCGCATGCACCTCACGCTGGAGGAGCTGCTCCGGCAGGAGCCGTTCAACGCCACGCTCCGCGAAATGATAATCGCCGGCGGCCGCCGTTAATCCGGCCAGACTGTTCCCGTTGATTTCCAACAGCGGAAAGACCGCGTTCGGAACCGCCCCGCGCATAACCGCAGCACTCCCCGATTCGTCCCGCCGTCCGGAATCCGGATTCGTGCGAATCGGGCCGTAGGCGGCAAAACACCCCGCCGCCGGGGAAGCGGCGCGATTCTTCGGCCCTTGTTCGTGAGGAACAAGGGCTTTTTGGTGCGTATTTCTAAATTATTTTGTTATTTTTGTCCGACAGTTATTCCCAAACGTTCAAATTCTCAGCATTCATGACACTCAACGAATATCAGCAGCACGCGCTCGAAACGGCGATCTACCCCGAAAACCGCCGCATCATCTACCCCACGCTCGGACTGACGGGCGAAGCGGGCGAGGTGGCCGACAAAGTCAAGAAAGTCATCCGCGACGGACACGAGGAGTTCTCCGACGAGAAACGGCTCGAAATCGTCAAGGAGATCGGCGACGTATTGTGGTACTGCGCCACGCTCTCGCGCGATCTGGGCTACGAACTGGACGACGTGGCGCAGATGAACGTCGACAAGCTCCGTTCGCGCATGCAGCGTCACATCATTTCGGGCAGCGGCGACAACCGCTAACTATGGAAGACTATATCTTACGTGAAATCAACCGCATCGGAGAGCTGATCGCAGCCCTTCTGGACAAAATCGGTCTCCTCAAAAAGTCGGGCGCCCCCGAACTCATCCGGGAAACCGCCAAAACGGAGCTGGCCGAGCAGTTGGATCTGGACATCGACACGCTGCTGGCCGGAGAGGATTTCATCGCCACCCTCGTCGGCGAATACGGATTCAGCGACGCGGACCTCGAAAAATTCGCCGAACTGCTGTTCGACTTCGCCGCGGCATCCGAAGAGCGCGGCGAGCGGCTGCGTCTGGCGGCCGCAATCGGCGCACTCTACAGCTACCTCGACGAGAAGAAGGCGCCCGCATCGCTCAACCGCTACTACATCCTCAAGGATCTGGACAAATACATCAAAGAACCTCAATAAATGGAACAGGAAAAACAACTTACATCGCTGCCCGAAAACGCTTACCGGGAACTCAAACCGGGCGAAGAGTACACGCCCATCATGCCCGCCTCGTCGTCGCCCCGCGAGGTGACGCCCTATTCGGTCACGATGGGCATCGTCATGGCCGTCGTCTTCTCGGCCGCGGCGGCATTTCTCGGCCTGAAGGTCGGACAGGTATTCGAAGCGGCGATCCCGATCGCCATCATCGCCGTCGGCATGGGCAACGTACTGGGTAAAAAGAACATGCTGGGACAGAACGTCATCATCCAGTCGATCGGCGCCTGTTCGGGCGTAATCGTCGCGGGCGCCATCTTCACCCTCCCGGCGCTCTACATCCTCGGACTCGACGCGGCATTCTATCAGGTATTCCTCTCGTCGCTCTTCGGCGGCCTGCTGGGTATCGTCCTGCTGATCCCGTTCCGCAAATACTTCGTCAAGGAGATGCACGGCAAATACCCCTTCCCCGAAGCGACGGCTACGACCGAAGTGCTCATCTCCGGCGAGAAGGGCGGCAATCAGGCCAAGCTGCTGGCCGTGGCGGGACTCATAGGCGGTCTTTACGATTTCGCCGTCGGCACGTTCGGCATGTGGACCGAAGCGGTCTCGACGCGCATCTGCGCATGGGGACAGGTCGCCGCCGACAAGTTCAAGGTCGTCTTTTCGCTCAACACCTCGGCCGCCGTGCTGGGTCTGGGCTACATCATCGGTCTGAAATACGCCATGATCATCACCGCAGGTTCGTGTCTGGTCTGGTTCCTCGTCGTGCCGCTGGTGGGTTCGCTGGCCGACAGCATCGACCCGGCTGCCATGGCTTCGCTGCTGGGCGTAACGCGCGCCGACATCATGGCCGATCCGCAGCGTCTTTTCACGGCCGAGAACCTCTTCGCCTTCATCGGCAAGCCGCTGGGCATCGGCGGTATCGCCATGGCGGGCATCATCGGCATCGTCAAACAGTCGAAGATCATCCGTCAGGCCGTAGGGCTGGCCGTTTCGGAGTTGGGGGGGGGCAACAAAACCCAAGCCGCCGCTACCGAACGCACGCAGCGCGACCTGACGATGAAGCGCATCCTCACGATCCTGATCGCCACGCTCGTCTCGATCTTCGTCTTCTTCCACTTCGGACTGCTCGACGGCTGGGTACAGTCCGTGACGGCCATTCTGATCGTCTTCGTCATCTCGTTCCTCTTCACGACCGTGGCGGCCAACGCCATCGCCATCGTCGGCACCAACCCCGTGTCGGGCATGACGCTGATGACGCTCATCCTCTCGTCGCTGGTGCTCGTAAGCGTCGGACTGAGCGGCACGACGGGCATGACGGCGGCGCTGATCATCGGCGGCGTGGTCTGCACGGCGCTCTCGATGGCCGGCGGCTTCATCACCGACCTCAAGATCGGCTACTGGCTCGGCACCACGCCCCGCAAGCAGGAGGCATGGAAATTCCTCGGCACGTTCGTTGCTGCGGCAACCGTGGCCGGGGTGATGATCATCCTCAACAAATCGTACGGATTCGTGGGCGAGGGCGCCCTCGTGGCTCCGCAGGCCAACGCCATGGCGGCCGTGATCCAGCCCCTGATGACCGGCGGCCAGACCCCGTGGATGCTCTACTTCTGCGGCGCGGCGCTGGCGCTGGTGCTGACCTCGATCGGCGTTCCGGCACTCGCTTTCGCACTGGGCATGTTCATCCCGATGGAGCTGAACGCCCCGCTGGTAGTCGGCGGTCTGGTAGCGTGGTTCGTCTCGAACCGCTCGAAGGACGAAGCTCTCAACAAGGCGCGCTTCGACCGCGGCACGCTGATCGCGTCGGGCTTCATCGCCGGCGGCGCGCTGATGGGCGTAGTGAGCGCCCTCCTGAAATTCGCCGAGGTGGACTGGTTCCTAAGCGGATGGGCCTCGTCGAACGCCGCAGAGTGGACCGGACTGGTCATGTACCTCGCACTGATCGGCTACTTCGGCTGGCACACGCTGAAAGCAAAGGAAGAGGAATAAATACAAATAAAATAACAAGAACTCGGACTTATTCCATACTCTGATGTCTTAATTGCTCAAATTTATAATGATTTAAGTGAATATACAATGAAAAGATTTCATATAATCCTTGTTTATATCATTTGTTCTTTATTCTTTTCCAGCTGTGTAAATAGAAAAGAATTGGCAACAAACGCTGTAAATGAATTATTTTCCTATATTAAGAATGATAAGGACAACATAATTACCGAAATATATCCCGCAGCATCAAACTTACCATCATATTACAAATCCGACAATATTAAAATTAATGAAGTAAAGCGACTAAATGACAAAAAAATAGCCGTATTAATTGAAAACAATTTTACAAATGGATTTGGAAAATCATTTAATCGAGATATTACATTATATCTTGAACCGTCTCCATCGGATCCAAAAAAATATATTATTTACGACAGCGAAGGATTCTGTGGATATGAAGATAATAGTGAGTTCAAATTTGCTGTAAAAACAGGTTGCATTGATAATAAGGCAGACAAGACAGACCAACAAATAGCTAAAAAACTTGTCATAGCAAAAGCAATGATGTTCAATGAATATGTGAATGTTTATTCAGAACTAAAATCAAAAGTCCTCATTAAAAATTGGAGTTGGGAAACATCATATTACGGTAATTCAGCAAATGGACAGGGGATATGCATCAATAAATCAACATTCACGATCCCAAAACCCAAATATAAAATAGTATACAAAGACAGAAATGGGAATGCGATTACCGATGATGATGGCTATATTACATATGACGCACTTTCTCCTGGTTCTTCAAAAGCTTTTACATTTTATACAAGTTATGTGGGAAATGCGTCAAAAGCATCTATTTCTGTTGAATTCGACGATGATTTAATATTTGATTACATCGTGTCTAAAAATTATACCGGAAATGAATATGCCGAGTATATGATAGAGCAAAATAATGAATAAAAATAACCATACTGCTAAGATCATGGACCTCAAAGAAAGATTCCTGAAATACGTCTCCTACGACACGCAGTCGTCCGAGGAGAGCGGCACGTTCCCTTCGACCGAGAAACAGAAAGTCCTGCTGGCCGCCCTGCGCGACGAAATGCAGGCGCTCGGCATGACCGAAGTCACGATGGACCGATACGGCTACGTGATGGGCACCGTCCCCGCGACGCCGGGCTGCGAGAACGCTCCCGTGATCGGCTTCATCGCCCATGTGGACACGTCGCCCGACATGAGCGGCAAGGATGTCAAGCCCCGCGTCATCGAGGAGTACGACGGCGGCGACATCGCGCTGAACAGCCAGCTCACGATGCGGGTCGCGGACTTCCCCGAACTGGAGTTCTTCAAAGGCCACACGCTGATCCACACCGACGGCACGACGCTGCTCGGCGCCGACGACAAGGCGGGCGTGGCAGAGATCATGACCGCCGCGGAGTACCTGCTCGCGCATCCCGAAATCAAACACGGCAAAATCCGCATCGGCTTCACGCCCGACGAGGAGGTGGGCCGGGGCGTGGATTTCTTCGACGTCAAGGCTTTCGGCGCCGACTTCGCCTACACGGTGGACGGCGGCATGGAGGGCGAACTGGAGTACGAGAACTTCAACGCCGCGAGCGCCAAAATCGACATCCAAGGCCGCAACGTCCACCCCGGATACGCCAAGGACAAGATGATCAACGCCATCGAGGTAGCCTGCGACCTGCAGCGTTTCCTTCCGGCCTGCCAGCGCCCCGAACATACCGAAGGGTACGAGGGATTCTACCACTGCGTGGGACTGAACGGCACGGTCGAGAAGGCTTCCGTCAGCTACATCATCCGCGACCACGACGCCGACAAATTCGAACAGAAGAAGGTCTTCATGTGGGCCTGCGTCGATCTGCTGAAAAAGAAATACGGCGACGAAGTGCTGACCCTCACCGTCAAGGACCAGTACTTCAACATGCGCAAAATGGTCGAACCGCATCCGCAGGTGATCGACAAGGCGCTCGAAGCGATGGAGCGGGCCGGCGTGAAACCGCTCGTCCGCCCGATTCGCGGCGGCACGGACGGCGCACGGCTCTCGTTCATGGGACTCCCCTGCCCCAATCTCTTCACGGGCGGCATGAACTTCCACGGCAAATTCGAATACTGCTCGCTCACCACGATGCGCAAGGCCCAGCAGGTGATCCTGAACCTCGCGCAGTTGTGGGCCGAATAAACATATGACCGCGACGGCGGCAGTCCGGACCGCCGCCGTGACGAATCCGCCGCATCTCCGTCCCCGCCGCAAAGCGGGGATCCGGAGCGAAGAAGACGGCAAAACAACATACAGACCTATGGATAATTTCGGTTTTCTGAAAGTGGCGGCAGCGGTGCCGCACGTACGGGTCGGCGACTGCGACTTCAACACCGAGCGGATCGCCGCGATGGCCGAAGAGGCCGCGCAGCGGGGCGTCGAGATCGTCGCGTTTCCCGAACTGGCCGTCACGGCCTACACCTGCGCCGACCTGCTGCTGCTGCCGGCGCTGCTCGATGCGGCCGACGAAGCCCTTGCGCGGCTGGTAAAAGCCACGCGCAAACTGCCGCTGGTCATCATCGCCGGCGCCCCCCTGCGCCACGGCTCGACGCTCTACAACTGCGCCGTCGTTTTCACGCAGGGCCGTGTGCTGGGCGTCGTACCCAAGACCTACATCCCCGACTATACGGAGTTCTACGAAAACCGCTGGTTCGCATCCGGCGCCGGCATCTCGGAAGAGACGATCTCCGTCGCGGAACAGAGCGCCGACTTCGGCGCGGACCTCACGTTCGGGATCAACGGCACGGAATTCGGCGTCGAAATCTGCGAGGACCTCTGGACCGCCATTCCGCCTTCGTCGCACCTCGCGCTCAACGGCGCCAAGGTGATCTTCAACCTCTCGGCGTCGCCCGAATCGGTGGGCAAGCACGCCTACCTGCGTCAGCTCGTGGCCCAGCAGTCGGCCCGCACCCTCGCGGGATACGTCTACTGCTCGGCAGGCTTCGGCGAATCGTCCACCGATCTGGTGTTCGCCGGCAACGGCATCGTCGCCGAAAACGGCCGGATACTCCGCGAATCGGGACGCTTCCGGCTCGAAGAGCAGCTCGTCGTGGCCGATATCGACATTCAGCGGCTGGAATTCGAACGCCGCCGCAACACCTCGTTTCGCATGCACGAAGGGGCGGCGGAGAACACCGTAATCGAAATGGAGGTCCCCGAAGGACTCCGGGCCGCGGCGCTCGACCGCGACATCGACCCGATGCCGTTCGTGCCGCAGGACGAAGCGCACCGCAGCGAACGCTGCGAGGAGATTTTCCAGATACAGTCGCACGGGCTGGCCAAAAGGCTGGTGCACACCCGCTGCGAAAAGGCCGTAATCGGCATTTCGGGCGGACTGGATTCGACGCTGGCCCTGCTCGTCACGGTCCGCACGTTCGACAAGCTGGGACTCGACCGCGCCGGAATCATCGGCATCACCATGCCCGGCTTCGGCACCACGGACCGCACCTACAACAACGCGCTGGAACTGATGCGCGGGCTGGGCGTCACGATCCGCGAAATTCCGATCCGCGACGCCTGCTCGCAGCACTTCAGCGACATCGGACTCGATCCCGAAGACCGCTCGGCGGCCTATGAAAACAGTCAGGCCCGCGAGCGCACGCAGATACTGATGGACGTCGCCAACATGGAGGGCGGTCTGGTGGTCGGCACGGGCGACCTGAGTGAGCTGGCGCTGGGCTGGGCCACCTACAACGGCGACCAGATGTCGATGTACGGCGTGAACGCCTCGGTGCCCAAAACACTGGTGCGCCACCTCGTGCAATGGGTCGCGGACACGGAATCCGACATGGCCGCGCGCGCGACGCTGCTCGACGTCATCGACACCCCGGTCAGCCCCGAACTGCTCCCGGCCGACAAGGAGGGAAAAATCGCCCAGAAAACCGAGGACCTCGTGGGTCCCTACGAACTCCACGACTTCTTCCTCTACAACTTCATCCGCGCAGGCTACGGCCCGGCTAAAATCCTGTTCCTCGCCGAGCAGGCCTTCCACGGCAGTTACGACCGCGCAACGATCCTCAAATGGCTGACGGTCTTCTTCCGCCGCTTCTTCTCGCAGCAGTTCAAGCGTTCGGCCATGCCCGACGGCCCGAAGGTCGGTTCCGCGGCGCTCTCGCCGCGCGGCGACTGGCGCATGCCTTCGGACGCCTCGGCGGCCGTGTGGCTCAAAGAACTCGAAACCCTGAAATACCTGAAATGATCATGAAAAGAAATCTCTTACTGGCGATTGCGACGCTCCTGCTCGCCGGAAGCTTCGCCACGGCGCAGGACTGGAAGGAAGCGTTGAAAAAAGCCGCCACGACCGCCGCAGACAAAGCCACCGACGGCAAGCTGACGCAATATGCGCTCGCCGGCACATGGAACTACACCGCTCCGGGCGTGAAATTCGAGGGCAACGACCTGCTGAGCCAGCTCGGCGGCACGGTACTTCAGGACAACATCAAACAGCAGCTCGACAAGGGCTACCAGATGGCCGGCATCAAACCCGGTGCCGGTACGGTCACATTCGCCAAAGACGGCAAATTCACCACCCTGATGGGCAAATACGAACTTTCGGGAACCTACGAATTCGACGCTTCGACGCACGTCGCCACGCTCAACTTCGCCAAGGACAAACTCGATCTGGGTTCGGTTCCGGGGCACGCCTACATCGACGGCTCTAATCTGCTGCTGGTCTTCCCCGTCACCAAACTCATCGACATGGTCAAGGCGATGGGCAGCAAAATATCGTCGATGGAGACCATCGTCGCGCTGCTCGAAAACTACAAAAACGTCTATATCGGCTTCGAATTCAGCCGTCAAGCGGGAGAAAATGCGAAGTAGGCGAAAAAAATTACATTTTTTTTCAAATGACAGATTCACAACGGATCTGTCATTTTTTATTACGGATTTTCACCCCCGGTCCGTCCCTTCCCGCGGACAGTAAGCACAAGAGGGTCTGAAACTGAAAATCGCATAAGTAAAATATTTTAGCAAATTCTTAAAGAACTTGCAAAACTCCCGAAGATACATTATTTTTACAGCGGTACTCGAATAATAACCCTCAAAACACAGATTGACTATGAACGATCAAGCCCATCAGTACGTCGAAGATTTCATGGCGCAACTCACCCTCCGCAACCCCAACGAGCCGGAATTCCATCAGGCTGTCCGCGAGGTGGCCGAATCGCTGGCACCCCACATCGTGGCGAGCCCCGTATTGCAGAAAATGAAAGTTCTGGAGCGCATCGCCGAACCCGAACGCGTCATCATTTTCCGCGTGCCGTGGCTCAACGACAAAGGCGAAATCGAAATCAACCGCGGCTATCGCGTACAGATGAACAGCGCCATCGGCCCCTACAAGGGCGGCATCCGCTTCCATCCTTCGGTCAATCTCTCGATCCTCAAGTTCCTCGCCTTCGAACAGACCTTCAAGAACAGCCTGACGACCCTGCCCATGGGCGGCGGCAAAGGCGGTTCGGACTTCAATCCCAAAGGCCGTTCGGACAACGAAGTGATGAAGTTCTGCCAATCGTTCATGACCGAATTGCAGCGTCACATCGGACAGGACACCGACGTTCCGGCGGGCGACATCGGCGTCGGCGGCCGTGAAATCGGCTTCATGTTCGGCCAGTACAAACGTCTGCGCGACGAATTCACGGGCACGCTCACCGGCAAGGGCCGCGACTGGGGCGGCAGCCCGCTGCGCCCCGAAGCCACGGGCTACGGCACCTGCTACTTCGCGCAGGAGATGCTCGCCACGCGCAAAGAGAGCTTCGAAGGCAAGACCGTCTGCATTTCGGGTTCGGGCAACGTGGCGCAGTACGCCTGCCAGAAAGCCACGCAGCTCGGCGCCAAAGTCGTGACGCTCTCCGACTCGTCGGGGTACATCCACGATCCCGAAGGCATCGACGCCGCGAAACTGGACTATGTAATGGAATTGAAAAATATCTTCCGCGGCCGTATCAAGGAGTACGCCGACCGCTATCCTTCGGCGACCTACTACCCCGGCCAGCGTCCGTGGGGCGTGAAGTGCGACATCGCCATGCCGTGCGCCACGCAGAACGAGCTGAACGGCGACGAAGCGCAGGCGCTCGTCGATAACGGCTGCATCTGCGTCGCCGAAGGCGCCAACATGCCCTCGACGCCCGACGCCATCCGCATCTTCCAGCAGCACAAGCTGCTCTACGCGCCGGGCAAAGCCGCCAATGCAGGCGGTGTGGCGACGTCGGGGCTCGAAATGACGCAGAACTCGATGCGCATCACGTGGTCGCCCGAAGAGGTGGACGCCAAGCTCCGCTCGATCATGCAGAACATCCACTCCGTCTGCGTGCAGTACGGAACTCAGGCCGACGGCTACATCAACTACGTCAACGGCGCCAACATCGGCGGCTTCATGAAGGTCGCCAACGCCATGCTGGCGCAGGGATGCGTCTGATCCGCAGTCCGCATACGAAAAAGCCCGGAGCAATGCTCCGGGCTTTCCTATTTCAGATCCGCACCGACTACAGAAACAGCACGGCCAGCGCCGCGACGGCGAACCCGCCGCAGAATCCGGCCAGCACCTGCTGCCCGTTGTGACACCCCAGATAGAGACGGGCCGAAGCCAGCGCCCCGGCGCAGAGTATGGCGATCATCAGCGGAACCATCATGTCGCCCACGCCTGCGATATTCATCACCACCAGCAATGCGACCACGGCCCCCATCGCCGTCAGGTGCAGGCTGATCTTCCAATAGAGCGACACCGCCAGACACATCACCTCGCAGCAGGCGGCGGCGATCATGAATTTACGCAGGAAGATGGCGGAGGGAATTTTGGCGATCGTAATGGCGCACAGCACATAGCACACGGCGCCCACCAGCAGCGGCAGAAGCCGCTCGCGGCGGTCGTCGATCCTGTAATCCGAAATCCGGCCCAGCGACCGCAGCACCCCCAGCGCCAGCAGGGGGATGATAATGGCATAAAGCGCCACCACCCACAGCAGGTAGATCTTCACACCCGACGGATAATGCGCGAAGACGGTAAGCGTCAGCAGTACGCCGATCATGTGGAGAGGCAGCAGAAACGGGTGCAAAGCCCACGATATGCCGTTCGAGAGTTTTCTGTACATTCTTCAAATTATCACACCGGCCGCAACTGCCTCAGACCTGCCGCCGCCTTCCGGGGCGGCCCGGCGGATCAGCGCAAATCGGTTCCGTATCCGGCCGCAACGCCCCGCACGGGGCGCAAACGGCCGGCGGCCGGTTTTCTGTTCTTCATCTATATCTGTTTGCGGAGCCGGGCGACGGGGATTCCGAGCATTTCGCGGTACTTGGCCACCGTGCGGCGGGCAATCCGGTAGCCTTTCGAGTTGAGAATGTCCATCAGCGTCTCATCCGTCAGCGGATGGCGCTTGTCCTCCTCGTCGATACACTCCTGCAATATGTTCTTGATTTCATAACTCGACACCTCCTCGCCGCTCTCGGTCTGCATCGCCTCCGAGAAGAGCGACTTGAGCAGGATGATGCCGAACTGGGTCTGCACGTACTTGCTGTTCACCACGCGCGAGATCGTCGAAACGTCGAGTCCCGTGCGGTCGGCGATGTCCTTGAGGATCATCGGCCGCAGTTTCGATTTGTCGCCGTCCTTGAAGTACTCCTGCTGGTAGTCGAGAATGGTCTGCATCGTGCGCATCAGCGTGTCGTGCCGCTGCTTGATGGCCGAAATGAACCATTTGGCCGAGTCGATCTTGTTCTTCACGAACTGAATCGCCTCCTTGTCCTTCTCGCGGACCGTGCCGTCGGAGCCGACCATCTCGCGGATCATGTCCATATAGCGGCGGTTCACGCGGACTTCGGGAACGTTGTACGAATTGAGCGAGAGCTGGAACCGCCCGTCCTGATAATCGAGGATAAAATCGGGAATGATATAGGGCGTCGTGTCGGTGCCGCCCTCGGCATAGAGGTTGCCGGGCTTGGGCGAGAGCCGCCTGATCTCGGCGATCGCTTCGCGGAAATCCTCCTCCGACACCTGCAGGCGCGACATCAGTTTCTCGTAATGCTTCTTGACGAACTCTTCGAAATAGTTGGTCAGAATCTTGCGGGCCAACCGCCGGGGGCGGCTGTTGATCGGAATCTGCGCCATCTGCAGCAGCAGGCACTCCCGCAGGTTGCGGGCGCCGATACCGGCCGGCTCCAGTTCGTGCAGGACTCCGAGCAGGCGCTCCAGCTCCTCGGCCGAAGTCTCGATTCCGAGCGTGAAGGCGATGTCGTCGGCAACGGATTCCAGATCGCGGCGCAGGTAACCGTCCTCGTCGATGCTCCCGACCAGATAGGCGGCCAGACGCATGTCACGCTCCGAAAGGTTGCGGAAACCGAGCTGTTCGAGCAGATATTCGGGCAGCGAACGGCCTTCGGTCAGGAAAACCGGACGCTGTTTGTCGTCTTTCGAATAGTTGTTTATGCGGCTTTTATAGGAAGGCGTATCGTCTTCGCGCAGATACTCGTCCACGGAGATCTGCTGCGGCTGCTCCTCCTCTTCGGACGCATGTTCCTCTTCCTCCAGCACGATGTTGTCCTCAATCTCCTGTTTGATACGTTGTTCGAGCTGCACGGTGGGCAGCTCCAAGAGCTTGATCATCTGAATCTGCTGCGGAGAGAGCTTCTGCTGAAGCGATAATACCTGTTTCTGATTAATAGCCATACTTTTTCCAAATTAAGAATAGTTCGTTCTGAATTTGGTTTCTTCTTTCGGTTAGTAAACAAACGGCCGCAACCGGGGAAATCGTATGGAAAGGCGCTTATTTCTAGGCCTGCACCGCACAGCCCGAACAAGAAATTCGTTCGGGTCCGGCAGCAAGAGGCGTGAAACGGCCTTTCCGGGCGGTTTTAAAAATCGGCGTTCTTCGGCGTGCGCGGGAACGGCTGCACGTCGCGGATGTTGGTCATGCCCGTCACGAAAAGCAGCAGCCGGTCGAAGCCCAGACCGAAGCCCGAATGCGGAGCCGAACCCCAGCGGCGGGTGTCGAGATACCACCAAAGCTCCTTTTCGTTCATGCCCAATTCGGCGACCCTTGCATGAAGCTTGCCATAATCGGCCTCACGCTCCGATCCGCCGATGATTTCGCCGATTCCGGGGAACAATACGTCCATAGCGCGTACGGTCTTGCCGTCGTCGTTCTGCTTCATGTAGAAGGCCTTGATGTCCTTGGGATAGTTGATCAGGATGACGGGACGCTTGAAATGCTCCTCGACCAGATAACGCTCATGCTCCGACTGCAGGTCGCAGCCCCAGTCGCAGGGGAATTCGAACTTGCGGCCCGAAGCCTTCAGTATTTCGATGCCCTCGGTGTAGTCGAGACGCTTGAAGTCGTTTTCCAGCACGAAGTGCAGACGGTCCAGCAGTCCGTTGTCCCACATCTTGTTCATGAATTCGAGGTCCTCGGCGCAGTTGTCCAGCGCATACCGGATCAGGTACTTGAGGAAATCCTCGGCCAGCTCCATGTTGTCCTCCAGCTCATAGAAGGCGGCCTCCGGCTCGATCATCCAGAACTCCGACGCATGGCGCGGAGTGTTGGAATTCTCGGCGCGGAACGTGGGACCGAAGGTGTAGATGCGGCCCAGCGACAGCGCACCCAGCTCGCCTTCGAGCTGGCCCGACACGGTCAGGTTGCAGGCCTTGCCGAAGAAGTCCTGCGAGAAATCGACCTGTCCCTGCTCATTCTTGGGCACGTCGTTCAGGTCGAGCGTCGTCACCTGAAACATGGCGCCTGCGCCCTCGCAGTCCGAAGCCGTGATAAGCGGCGTATGGAAGTAATAGAAACCCTCCCTGTTGAAATATTCGTGAATGGCGTAGGCCATGGCGTGCCGGATGCGCAGCACCGCGCCGAAGGTATTGGTGCGCGGACGCAGGTAGGCGATGTCGCGCAGGAACTCCAGCGAATGCCCCTTTTTCTGCAGGGGATAGGTCTCCGGATCGGCCGTGCCGTAGATCTCGATCTTCTCGGCCTGCACCTCGACGCGCTGGCCCGATCCGAGCGACGCCACGAGCCGTCCGTCCACACGGATGCAGGCGCCCGTGGTGATGGGTTTGAGCTGCTCTTCGCCGAACTTGGCAAGATCGACCACTATCTGGATATTCGCAACGCACGATCCGTCATTGAGGGCGATGAACGCCACATTCTTGTTTCCGCGCTTGGTGCGCACCCAACCTTTGACGACGATGTCGGTGTCCTCGGCACCCGACTTCAGAATTTCTGCGATTCTCTGCGATTTCATATCTTTCATTTTATCAATGCTCCTATTCGTTCTTTTCGAATTTACAAAGATACCTATTATTTGCGATTTGACAAAAAAAAAGTACCTTTGCCTAACCTATATAAGAACACGCACGATGAAACGTACCATACTGCTGACGGCGGCGATCCTCTGCGCCGCAAGCATCCGGGCACAGGACCTCTACAATATCAAGGAGCCGCCCGCGACCGAGATTCTCTCGCGTCCGGTCGAAGCGGGACGCATCCACCGCACCGAGGTCGTTCCCTACGACAAGCGCCACGACGCCGACGCCCGCAACCGCGCAGGCGTCGAAGCCTATATCGCCTACACCCCCGAAGCGTTCGCGGCCACGGACGATGCGGTGGCCGTCGGGCAGGTGATCGACATTCCCTACGTCTGGACCGACGGCGTGGTGTACCTCCACCTCGAAAACGTCGGCACGGCCTATACGCTCACGGTCAACGACACCGAGGTCGCCGAGGTCGAAGACTCCTCGACGCCCGCCGAATTCGCGCTGACACCCTACATCCGCGAAGGCAAGAACGCCGTCGTGCTGACTCTGCGCCGCAGCGCGGCCGATGCGCTCAACGCCGCCCCGGCGTCGCGCAAGGCATTCGAAAACAGCTATCTCTACACCCAGAACAAACGCTCGATCCGCGACTTCGAAATCGCGCTCGTCCCCGACTCCACCCGCAAATTCGGCGTACTCGAACTGGCCATCGTCGCCCAGAACGCATTCAACTACGACGAACCCGTCACCGTGGGTTACGACATCTACTCGCCGCAGGGCAAACTGCTCGACTTCAACATCCGCGAAGTCGTGATTCCGGGCCGCACGACCGACACGGTGCGCTTCAGCCCCTTCATTTACGGCACCAACGCCAACAAATGGGAACCGGGCGCCAAGAATCCGCCGCTCTACAAAGTCATGCTCTTCACGCGCCGCGACGGAGCTTACCGCGAATACATGCCGCTGAAGATCGGCTTCGGCAAGACCGAATTCACCGACGGCCGCATCACCCGCTTCGACAAGGAGATCAAACTCGTCAAAACCCGCTACAACGCCGCCGCAGACCGTAAAACCACCCTCGCGGAGCTGAAAACCCTCAAATCCAAGGGCAGCAACACCGTCTGCCCCGACTATCCGCAGCCGGCGTGGTTCTACGAACTTTGCGACGAACTCGGTCTTTACGTCATCGACCGGGCCAACATCAACGCTCCCGACAGGCGCGACGACCGCCGTGTGGGCGGCACGCCGTCGAACGATCCCGCGCTGGCGGACGAATACCTCGAACGGGTCAAGGCGATGTACTACCGCTCGCGCAACCACACCTGCGTCGTCGCCTTCGCGCTGGGCGGCGAATCGGGCAACGGTTACAACATGTACAAGGCTTACGAGTGGCTCAAGTCGGTCGAGAAATCGCGGCCGGTGATCTACACCGACGCCGACGGCGAATGGAATTCGGACCTGTAATCCGCTTTTCACGGCTCCGACCCCCGGCCGGGCTACGACGCCCCGCCCCCCCCTTTCGCGCAGCTCCGGCAAACGCTTCGACCGGCAACCAAGTCACGGTCCGGCATGCGGCGGCAGACTGCGGAAACGATTTACGAAAAGAAATGGTCATCGAACTGATAGTCATAGGCAAAACCGACTCGAAGGAGGTCGCGTCGCTGGTCGAAATGTACGCCCGGCGCGTAAACTTCTACTGCAAATTCGCGGTCACCGCCCTGCCCGACATCCGCAACACCAAGAACCTCAGCGTCAAACAGCAGCGCACGGCCGAAGGCGAAGCGATCCTGCGCCAGTTGTCGGACGGCGACTACGTCGTACTGCTCGACGAGCGGGGCGACGAAATGCGGTCGGTCGAATTCGCCTATTGGCTCCAAAAACGCATGAACAGCGGCGTGAAACGTCTGGTGCTGGTCATCGGCGGACCTTACGGATTCTCGGAGGAGGTCTACAAACGCTCCGACGCCCGTCTGTCCCTTTCGCGCATGACCTTTTCGCACCAGATCGTGCGGGCGATCTTCGCCGAGCAGATCTACCGCGCCTTCACCATTCTCAACAACGAACCCTATCACCACGAGTAAGCCGATGGAGCGCCGTCCCGCCATAGCCGTCGCAGCGCCCAACGTCCTGATGGGCGTCGGGATGAAATCCATTCTCGAAAAGATCATTCCCGCCGCCGACGTCGAACTTTTCGGCGACTTCGAATCCTTCACGGAAGCGAACCCGGAACGCTTCTTCCACTTCTTCGTGGCGGCGCAGCTCTTCGTCACGCACGGCAGTTTCTTCCGCGCCCGGCGCAGCAAAACGATCCTGCTTTGCAGCGGACATCCCCAGCCTGCTTATGCGGACATGCACTGCATCGACGTCTGCACCAACGAGGAGGCGATCGTCCGCGACATCCTGCGCATGCACCACGGCGCGCACCGGTCCGAACACATCGTTCCCGGCGCGGTGCGTCCCGAAACCGCGCCCCTTTCGGGACGCGAAGCCGAGGTGCTGGCGCTGATCGCCCGCGGCTATATGAACAAACAGATCGCCGACAGCCTGCAAATCGGGCTTACGACCGTCATTTCGCACCGCCGCAACATCATGGAGAAGCTGGGTATCCGCTCGGTGGCGGGTCTGGCCATCTACGCCCTGACGGCCGGTTACGTCGATGCCGGCGAACTGTGAAGCCCCCTCCTCATAAATTAGGATTGCAGCTTCCGAAATAAATCCGTTACTTTGCATCCGAATCAAACGCTTTACCGTGCACCTCAGACAACTGACCATACCGCTTCTGACACTCCTTCCGCTCCTCGCGGCGGCCGGAGGAAAACAGACACCGGAACGGCATGCCGCGGCAACGGCGGCAGTCGCTGGCACGGCCGGGGAGGAACCGGCCGCGGCGGATACCGTGATCGTGGTGGACAAGGTGCAGGTGACGGCCATCAAGCAGGGCATGGTCCTGCGGTCGCAGCCCGTCGCGGCGACGATTGTCGGCAGCCGCGCCATCGAACGGGAGCGCATCGGCGCACTGAAACACCTCTCCCAGCAGGTCCCCAACTTCTTCGCCCCCGACTACGGCTCGCGCATGACCTCGTCGATCTACGTCCGGGGACTCGGTGCGCGCATCGACCAGCCGGTCATGGGACTCAATATCGACAACGTACCGGTTCTCAACAAGGACAATTACGACACGGAACTGGCCGACGCCGAACGCATCGAAGTACTCCGCGGACCGCAGAGCACGCTCTACGGCCGCAATACGATGGGCGGCGTAATCAACGTCTACACCCTCTCGCCGCTCTCGTACGAGGGCGTGCGCCTGAGCGCCGAATACGGCAGCGGCGACAGCTACAAGTTCCGCGCCTCGTCCTACTACAAACTCACGCCCGATCTGGGCATGGCCGTAACGGGTTATTATACCCACACGGGCGGATTCTTCGAGAATCTCGCCACGGGCGACAAATGCGACTGGGAACGGCTGGGCGGCGGACGCTGGAAAACCCAGTGGCGCAACCGCACGGGACTCCGCATCGACAATACGCTTTCGTTCTCGGTGCTCGAACAGGGCGGCTATCCCTATGCCTATGTCGGCGACGACATCATCGGCGACGACGGACGCCCCGTCGTCCGCCGCGGGGAAATCCGCTACAACGACCCCTGCTCCTACCGCCGCACCGCCCTGAGCGACGGACTCACGATCCGCTACGACGCCGGCAGTTTCACCGTCGCCTCCATCACGTGCTACCAGTATTCCGACGACGAGATGATCCTCGATCAGGATTTCCTGCCCCTCTCGTATTTCACGCTCAGGCAGGCCCGTACCGAGCATAGCGTGACCGAGGACCTCGTCTTCCGTTCGCGCGGGGACAAAGCCTACCGCTGGCTGCTGGGGGCATTCGGATTCTACCGCCACGGCACGATGAACGCCCCGGTGCATTTCAAACAGACGGGCATCGAGGAGCTGATTCTCAAATACGCCAACGAAAACGACCAGAGCTACCGCTACAGCTGGGGGCTGAAGGACGGAACGGGCGGCGACGAGCTCTTTCTGGGGAGCGATTTCCGTATGCCTTCGGCTGGCGGCGCCCTCTACCACGAATCCAACTATACGCTGGGACGCTGGCGCTTCACCGCAGGATTGCGCTTCGACTTCGAGCACGCCCGCCTGCGTTACCGCAACTATACGGATACGTGGTACACCAAAACCCGCATCAAGGACGACGCCGTATATGAACTCCAGCTCGAAATCGACGACCGCAGCACATTGAAACAGACCTTTACCGAGCTGCTGCCCAAATTCTCGGTCATGTACTCCTTCGACGAGACGCGCAACCTCTACCTGACCATCGCCAAGGGTTACAAGTCGGGCGGCTTCAACACCCAGATATTTTCCGACGTCCTCCAGCAGAAGATGATGAACCGCATGGGCATCGGCGAAGTGTACGACGTGCAGCGGGGCGTCGCCTACAAACCCGAATACAGCTGGAACTACGAGATCGGCGGGCATTTCTCGTGCATGGAGGGCGCGGTCCGGGGCGATTTCGCACTGTTCTACATCGACTGCCGCGACCAGCAGCTCACCGTCTTTCCGCCGGGACAGACCACCGGCCGCATGATGACCAACGCCGGGCGCACGCGCAGTCTCGGAGCCGAAGCGGCCGTTCAAATTTCGCCGTGGCGCACCTTCGACATCAACCTCGCGTACGGCTACACCGACGCCCGGTTTGTCCGGTACGAAACGACCGTAAAGAACGACGACGGCGATCCCGTGCGCATCAGCTACAAGGACAACCGCATCCCCTACGCCCCGCAGCACACCCTTTCGGCCGGAGCCGCATGGACCGTCCCGACCGGCGTGAAATGGCTCGGCGATCTGGTGTTTCAGGCCGGCGTCCGCTGCGCGGGCCGCATCTGGTGGAACGAGGAAAATACGCTTTCACAACCTTTCTACGCGCTTACGGACGCTTCGGTACGCTTCGAACACGCCCGCTACTCGCTCAGCGTCTGGGGCCGCAACCTCGCCGACGCCGGTTACGACGTATTCTATTTCAAATCGATCGGCAACGAGTTCGTCCAGCGCGGACGCCCCCGCACATTCGGCATCACACTGAACATTAACTTATAAAACGGATAACGCAACATGAAAAAATTACTATTCCTCCTGCTGGCTGCCGCAGCCGTCACCGCCTGCGACAACGACGAAGAACGAAACGGCAAACAGTCGGCCGTATACGACGGCATGCTGATCGTCACAAACAAAACGCAGATACCGAACATAGAAACGATATCGAAAAACGTACGTTACGAACTTACCGAAAGCAACGACGGCACGATCACGCTCACCATGCCGGGAATCAAATTCGTAAGCAACATGCCCGCCCTGACGATCGTCATCCCCAAACTGGAGTTCGTCAATGAAACCGGCGGAGTCGTCTCGGAACTCAAAAGCACGGTGACGCCGATCGTTCCCTACATCGGCAGCACGCCCTATCCCGATTACAGGATCACCGACTTCTACGGTGAGATGCCTCCGGAAACCCTCAGCATAAGGTTCAACTGCTCGGCAGACATCACGCTGCCAAACGGCGGAAAACTCATACTCGACCATGATACGAAATATACTGGAACACTCGTAAAATAAATACCATGAAACCCGAATACAGACCTTTCGTAGACGAGCTTATCGAGCTTTGCATCAAAGAAGACATCGGCGACGGCGACCACACGTCGCTTTCGTGCATCCCGGCCGGCGAACACGGCCGCATGCGCCTGTTGTGTAAGCAGAAAGGCATCATCGCCGGCATCGAAATCGCCCGGATCGTATTCGACCGTCTCGACCCCGACATGCACTTCGAGCAGGTGCTTCACGACGGCGACCGCGTAAAACCCGGCGACGTGGCGTTTTACGTATCGGGCCGCCTGCGTTCGCTGCTGCAGGCCGAGCGCATCATCCTCAACATCATGCAGCGCATGAGCGGCGTAGCGACGCAGACCGCCGTTTACGTCGCGCGGCTCGAAGGACTGCACACCAAAGTCCTCGACACCCGCAAGACCACGCCCGGCATGCGCGTACTGGACAAGATGGCCGTGAAGATCGGCGGCGGTGAAAACCACCGCATGGGTCTTTTCGACATGATCCTGCTGAAAGACAACCACATCGACTTCGCCGGCGGCATCCGCAAGGCGATCTGCGGCGCCCGCGAATACCTCAAGGCCAAGGGCAAGGATATTCCGATCGAATGCGAGGTGCGTTCGCTGGAGGACATCGACGAAGTCTTCGCCGCAGGCGGCGCGGACCGCATCATGTTCGACAACTTCACGCCTGCCATGACACGCGAAGCGGTGAAGAAGGTCGCCGGACGCTGCGAGACCGAATCCAGCGGCGGCATCACGCTCGACACGATACGCGACTACGCCGAGTGCGGCGTCGATTTCATCTCGGTCGGCGCGCTGACACACCAGATCAAGTCGCTCGACATGTCGCTCAAAGCCTGCGAATAGCCCGCACACGAACCGCGCACGAAAACACCCCGGAACATGAAACGCCTGCTGCACACCCCCACGGCCCTGCTGCTGCGGCGCATCGCACTGCTTTACGCGGTGCTGATGCTCTGCCGCGTGATTTTCTATCTCTACAACGCGCAGCTGCTGGGACCGCTGAGCTGGGGAGAGCTGGGGCAGCTGCTGGCGGGTTCGCTCAAATTCGACACCGCGTCGGTCGTCTACGCCGACGGGGTGTTCGTATTGCTCTCGCTGCTGCCTCTGCACGCGCGCGAACGCAAGTGGTACCGCCGTCTGCTGTTCTGGTACTATGCCGTCGTAAACGCCGTGCTGGTCGTAGCGGTCAATATGGCCGACTGCGTCTATTTCCGCTACACGCAGAAGCGGTTCACCGCCGATGAAATCTTCTTCGCCGACAACGGCAACTCGTTGCAGCTGGTCGGCAAATTCATGGCCGAAAACTGGTATCTGGTCATTGCGGCGGCGGCCCTGACCGCCCTGCTCGTGTGGGGCTACGGCCGCAAGATACGCGAAGAGAGTCTCCTGAGCCGGGGCTGGGGCTACTATGCGGGCGGCACGGCGATTTTCGTCGTCGCAGCCGGACTCTGCATCGCCGGCATGCGCGGCGGCATGACCCGCATGACGCGGCCGATCACCCTCTCCAACGCCACGCTCTACACTGCGGACAGCGGCAAGGCCAACCTGATTCTGAGCAATCCGTTCTGCATCCTGCGCACCATCGGCAGTGCGGGCGGCGTCAGCTACCGGAAATTCTTCCCGCCCGAAGAGCTGCCGCGCCGCTTCACACCGGTCCACCGGCCGGCAGACAGCACGGCCGTAAACCTCGCGGGCCGCAACGTCGTGATTTTCATTATGGAGAGCATGTCAGCCGAACATTCGGCGCACCTGATGCCCGAAATCTATGCCGACCGAAAGACCAAAGGCTTCACGCCGTTCCTCGACTCGCTGATGCGCAGCGGGTTGTGCTTCAAACGGATGTATGCAAACGGCACCCGCTCGATTCAGGCCATGCCGTCGGTACTGGGCAGCATCCCGTCGTTCAAGACGCCGTTCGTGCTGATGCCGCAGTCGTTGGGCGAAAGCCGGCAGCTGCCGGCCATCCTGCGCGACAAAGGTTACGCCACGGCGTTTTTCTGCGGTTCGGAGCGCGGCTCGATGGGCTTCGGCGCCTATGCCCGTTCGGCCGGCGTGGAGCGGCTCGTCAGCCGCGAGGATTACGAAGCCCGGCACGGCAAAGAGGATTTCGACGGCTACTGGGGCATCTGGGACGAACCGTTCCTGCAATTCATGGGCGAGGAGCTTTCCGAAACCCCGGAACCCTTCTTCGCCACGCTCTTCACCCTCTCGTCGCACCATCCGTTCGTCGTACCCGCCCGATACGAAAACACGCTGCCCGACGGCTACACCAAAATCCACAAGGGCGTGGCTTACGACGACAACGCATTCCGCCTCTTTTTCGAACGCTTCGGCCGCGAAGAGTGGTTCCGCCGCACGGTTTTTGTATTCGTGGCCGATCATGTATCGTCCGAAAAATTCGCACCCGTGACCCGCACCTACCCCGGCAACTACCACATCATAGGCTTCATGTACACGCCCGACGGCGCGCTGCGGGGCGAGGTCGGCGACGTAGTGCAGCAGCTCGACATCATGCCCACGGTGCTGGGTCTCGTGGGCAGCGAGGAACCCTATTTCGCCTTCGGACGCGACGTGCTGAACGAGCCAGAGCGGCCACGCTGGTCGGTGTCGTACGACGGGAAGTTCCGCGCGCTGACCGGCGAAGGCGCCGTCGTGCTCGACGATTCGGGAGCGCAGGTTCAGGAGTGCCCGGTCACCCCCGCCGCCGACAGCCTGATGCAGTCGTTCCGGGCGCTGATCCAGCAGTATTACAGCCATATCGAACGCAAGAGTTACACCCCCGATGATTGAATTCAAACCCGTACGCCTCGAAGACAAACAGATCATCGAGCGCCATACCATGCCTTCGGGCATCCTCAACTGCGACCTCGCATTCGCCAACATGTACTGCTGGCAGGCAATGTACCATAGCGCATGGGCCGTGATCGACGGCTTTCTGGTCATCCGCTTCCACATCGGCGGCAGCGAGAAGATCGGCTACATGCAGCCCGTCGGCGAAGGCGATTTCGCGGGCATCATCCCCGCCCTGCGCGAAGACGCCCATGCCCACGGGCAGCGTCTGCGCATCATCGGCCTGACGGACGAGGGCCGCGAGATGATCCGCAACATGCACGCGGGACTTTTCGCATTCGAATCGGACCGCGCACTGGAAGACTACGTCTACAACGCCGAAGACCTGCGCAACCTGACGGGACGCCGCTACCAGCCCAAGCGCAACCACATCAACCGCTTCATGTCCGAATACCCCGATTTCCGGTACGAGAATCTGACGCGCGACCGTTTCGCGGAGTGCATGCAGCTCGAACGCGAATGGCGCCGGGCGCACGAGGGACACACCTCGAAACTCTGCGCCGAGCAGCGGGCCATGCAGCGGGCCTTCGACCACTTCGAGGAGCTGGAAATGCTGGGCGGCTGCATCTACGTCGGCGACAAGCTGGTCGCCTTTACATTCGGCTCGGCGGTCAACGACCACACGTTCGACACCCACGTCGAGAAGGCCGACACGGATTACGACGGAGCGTTCACGATCATCAACAAACTCTTCGCCGAGCATCTGCCCGAACGCTTCACGCTGATCAACCGCGAGGAGGACCTCGGCATCGACGGTCTGCGCCAGTCGAAACTCTCCTACCACCCCGCCGTCATCCAGCACAAATTCACGGCCATCCACCTGCACCCCGACGAAATCGCCTGCAAAGAGTTGTGGACCGCGGCCTTCGGCGACGACGAACAGTTCATCGACTCGTTCCTGATACGCTACTACAGCCGCAGCCGCATGCTCACGGCCGAATACGAAGGCCGCACGGCGGCGATGCTCCATCTGCTGCCGTTCGAAAGCCAGCTGGGCCGCACGACCTATATCTACGGCGTGGCGACGGCTCCCGAATTCCGCCGCCGGGGACTGGCCGGCAAGCTGATGGGCGAAGCGATGCAACTGATCGCCGATCGCGACGACGACGCGGCGCTGCTGATCCCCAGCGAAGAGTGGCTGCGCGGATTCTACGCCGCATACGGATTCTCCGGCGCGATCCCCGTAACCTTCGCTTCGCCGGACGGCTTCGACTTCGGCACAGGCGACCCGTCGAAAGACCTTGCGATGGTCTGGCGCCGCGATGCCTCGGCCCCGATGCCCGAAACGCTGCAATGCAGTTACTATAAGAAAAAATAGCGCATCCGGAGCAGATTCCGGCAACGGCTCTTACAATAAAAAGGGAACTGTCCTTGCAGACAGTTCCCTTCATGTTTACGGTCGGGGCAAACGGACAGTCCCCTTATTTCAGATCTGCCGAACCATTACCGCCGGCAGTCCAGTCCGGGACCTGCACGCCGGAGACCGATATCTCCGTTCCCGTTATGTTTATCGTAATGTTATAATTCGCGCCGGCATCCAATTTGACAATATCCTTGACTGCGATATTCTGATACGCAGTCCCGTCGAGCGTACAATCGAGTGTCAACGAAGCTGCAGTTTTGGGAAGGACCAATGCCGTAACGGCATTCGGACTCGTAAAGTCAGTAGCCGTACTTACCACCGTCAGGTCGGCATCCGTAACAGTCGAATAAGAACCGTTTGAAATATCTATTGTCGAGACTCCGGGAGTTCCCTTGACCACGAGCGACGAAAGACTCGGCGCACTGAACGGATAGTTCGTGGCATTCAACGTAAACGTCAGTTTTGCAAAAGCGTGTTTCAGAGTCAATGCCAGATCCGTGCACTTACCTGAATTCACCTCCATATTCTCCTGATATACAAAATCGGCGGCCGCAGTTGTATTCCCCGGATTCAGCGTAAAGACATTGGGAGCAGCCTCGGCATCGGGTTCGATGCCGACCGGAGCCCAAGCGACCATATTCCGGGAAGATTTCAACAAATAAATCGCGGAAGAAATCGAATAGCCGCTGCCAACCGTATATTTAACTTCCTGATTATTTACAGCCGTGGAATAAGCATCATTGGTGTCGAGATTGATTTTAAACGAGGCATTGAGCGGAGTCGGATCGCCTGCCGCACGGGTTTCCAGACCTGCAGTAACAACCGACTGGAATCCTAATGCTGCGCTTTCAGGCTGGGGGGGGGTAACTTCATCCTGCTTGTCACACGAAGTAAAAAAGGCCGCAGCCATCGCTGTCGCTGCAAGGGCAGCAACCAAATAAAAACGTTTCATTGTTGAGATTTTTTTAAATTAGTGTACGTATTTTCCGGACGGTCTGCAACTCGCAGGACGAATTAAGCGGGCAATCCTTATTGTTCTATCAAAAAAGGTCGCAATTATTCACACCGATCCGAATTGTTTAATTTCGCACACACAATTTCGTTCATTGTGACATTCGAAGGTAAGCATAATCCCCTGCAGATGTACCTTAAGAAGCGCTAAAGCCCAGCAAAAGGACTTTTTTGTACACCACACCGCACTACAACGAATAGCCCGTGGACGCAAATGTACACCGACACCAGCAAAAATGATAAAGACAGCACACAAAACCCAGCGAAAGCCGTCCGCCGCCGCACACGGCACACAACACACGGCACCAATCCCTGCGCAGCGGCACGGAGATAACGGCAAAGGCAAGACGCAGTTTGTCCCGCAGGAAAACAAATGCCCCGAAGCTTTCGCTTCGGGGCATTTCGGTCCGGGCCACGAGCCCTACCTTATCGGAATGCTTGTCCCAAACCGGGAAAACCCGATGTCAGGCATTCATCATCTATTTCCGGCCCATCCGCCGCAGAAAACACTCGATCGTATTCTCCATCAGGCAGCAGATCGTCATCGGCCCCACACCGCCCGGCACGGGGGTGATGACCGAAGCCTTCGGCTCGACTGCGGCGAAATCGACGTCGCCGCACAACTTCCCGGTCTCAGGATCGCGGTTTACACCCACGTCGATCACCACGGCGCCATCGCGCACCATGTCGGCCGTTACGAATTTCGGCCGGCCGATCGCCACGACCAGAATATCGGCCCGGCGTGTCACCTCCGGCAGGTTGCGCGTGCGGCTGTGCGTCATCGTCACCGTAGCATTCTCATCCAGCAGCAGTTTCGACACGGGAAGCCCCACGATATTGCTGCGGCCGATCACCACGGCCTCCTTGCCCGCAATCCCGACGCCTGCGGCCTTCAGCATCTTGATGATACCCTTCGGCGTACAGGGGAGCGTGCAGGGCTGTTTCTGCCACAAAGCTGCCACGTTCAGGGGATGAAAGCCGTCCACGTCCTTGGCCTTGTCGATCGCCTCGATCACCTTGTCCTCGTCGATATGTTTCGGCAGGGGCAGCTGCACCAGAATACCGTCCACCTCCGCGTCGGCATTCAATTCGGCGATAATGCCGAGCAGCTCCGCTTCCGAAATCGTCTCCGGCTTGCGGATCGTCGTGTTGCGAATCCCCACCTCGGCCGACGCCTTGGCCTTACCCGTCACATACGACACGCTGCCGGGGTCTTCACCCACCAGAATCACGACCAGATGGGGCACCCGGCCGTATTTTTCGCCGAACGTCGCCACCTCGGCGGCCATCTCGGCCTTAAGTTTCGCTGAAAGTTCTTTTCCGCTGATTATCATATTTCCCAACTATTTTTCAAATGCCCAGTGCCCGATATCGGTCCTGTAAAAAAGATTGTCGCATCCGATCTGCGCCACGTCCTTCAACGCATTCGCACGGGCTTCGGCCAGCGTCGCCCCCTTGCCTACGACAAACAGCACACGGCCGCCCGCCGTCAGAATACGGCCGCCGTCGGCCTTCGTACCCATATGGTACACCGCGCTTCCGACCCGGTCGAGTCCCTTGATCTCGTGTCCCTTCTCATAGGAGCCGGGATAGCCCTTCGACGCCAGTACGACGCCCAGCGTCGCGAAATCATGCCATTCGAGCTGCGTATCCGCTCCATCGGCCACAGCGCAGAAGATATCGACGATATCGCTCTTCAGGCGCGGCAGCACGACCTCGGTTTCGGGATCGCCGAAACGAGCGTTGAACTCGATCACCTTGATCCCCTGCGGAGTCTTCATCAGACCGCCGTACAGCACCCCTTCGAACGGACACCCTTCGGCGACCATCGCATCGGCCGTCGGCTGCAGGATCCTTTCGAGCGCATACCGCTCATCCTCCGCCGTAACGAACGGCAGCGGGGAATAGGCCCCCATACCGCCCGTGTTGGGCCCCTTGTCGCCGTCGAAGGCGCGCTTGTGGTCCTGCGCCAGCGCCATCGGCCACACCTTGCGGCCCGACACAAAGCACATGAACGAAAATTCGGGTCCCGTAAGAAAGTCCTCGACCACGACCTTGCCTTCGCCGAACTTGTCGTCGAGCAGCATGTCTTTCAGTGCGGCATCGGCCTCTTCCAGCGTCTCAGCGATCACCACGCCCTTGCCGGCCGCCAGCCCGTCGTACTTCAACACTGCCGGAAGCGGACGCGAAGCCACGTAATCCAACGCTTCGGCATACTCCGTGAAAGCGCGGTACCCCGCCGTCGGAATAGCGTATTTGGCCATCAGGTCCTTGGCGAACTCCTTGCTCGATTCGATCCGCGCGGCGGCTTTCGTCGGGCCGAAGATCCGCAGCCCGGCGGCCTTGAACGCATCGACGACTCCCGCCGCCAGCGCCACCTCCGGACCCACGACCGTAAGGCCGATTTCGTTGGCCGCTGCGAAGTCGCGCAGTCTCTCCACCTCGGTCTCCTTGATCGCCAAGCACTCGGCCTGCGCCGCAATGCCCGCATTGCCGGGGGCGCACCAGATTTTCTCCACCTGCGCCGAGCGTGCGAGGGCATCTACGATCGCATGTTCACGGCCGCCGCCGCCTATTACCAGAACTTTCATATCCGTTTATTTTATCCGTTCTTTCAAAGAAATTTCAAAAATATCCATGTTTTTTCACAGATGAATCAAGCGACAAACCTGACAATCTTTATCCAAAGTCCCCCCTTAGCAAAGGGGGATTCAGGAGGATTATCAATATAGTTCGCCGCATGGTCAAGCACTAAAGCAAGGTTTAGTGCTTGAAATGCCTTTCGCCCGTAAATACCATGGCGATGCCCTTCTCGTCGGCCTTCTTGACCGAATCTTCGTCGCGCACCGAGCCGCCCGGCTGCACGATCGCCGTCACGCCGTATTCGGCGGCCAGCGTCACGCAGTCGTCGAAGGGGAAGAAGCCGTCCGAAGCCAGCACCAGCCCTTCGGTAACGCCCGCGGCATGCGCCTGTTTGAGGGCGATCTCGGCCGAACCGATGCGGTTCATCTGGCCTGCGCCGACGCCCAGCGTCCGGCCGTCCTTCACGACCACGATGGCGTTCGACTTCACATGCTTGACGATATGCCAGCCGAAGTTCATGTCGTCCATCTGCTCCGCTGCGGGTTTCGCCGCCGTCACGCACATATCGGCCGTCACGCTCTTCGTCTCCACGTCGAGGTCCTGCACCAACAGACCGCCGTTCACGCTGACGTACTGCTTCTGTCCGACCGCGCCCTGCTCCATATCGACCTCCAGCAGCCGCAGGTTTTTCTTCGTGCAAAGCACTTCGAGCGCGCCCTCATCGAATTTGGGGGCCATGATGATTTCGAGGAAAATCGGCTTCATCAGCTCGGCCGCCTCCTTCGTAACGGTACGGTTCGTCGCCACGATGCCGCCGAAAATCGACACCTTGTCGGCTTCATAGGCCTTGGTCCACGCTTCCACGACATCCCGTCCCACTGCGGCACCGCAGGGATTCATATGCTTCAGACCCACGCAGAACGGCTTGTCGAACTCGCGCACGATGCACAGCGCGGCGTTGGCGTCCTGAATATTGTTATACGACAACTCTTTGCCGTTGAGCTGCTTGGCAAAAGCCAACGAATAGGGAACCTTTTTCTCCTCGCGGTAGAATCGGGCCGACTGGTGCGGGTTCTCGCCGTAACGCAGCGACTGCACGAGGTCGAATTCGAGGAACAGCTTCTCGTTCAGCCCGGCCTGCGCACGCATGTAGGTCGCGATCATCGAATCGTACTCGGTGGTATGGGTATAGGCCTTGGCCGAGAGCTTCAGGCGCGTGGCCTTCTCGGTGTTGCCGCCGGCGCGGATTTCGTCGAGAATCTGCGCATAGTCCGCAGGGTCGCAGACCACCGTCACGTCGGCCCAGTTCTTGGCCGCCGAACGCAGCATCGAGGGACCGCCGATATCGATATTCTCGATGGCGTCCTCCATCTTCACGTCGGGCTTCGAGATCGTCTCCCGGAACGGATAGAGGTTCACGCAGACCATGTCGATAAACTCGATCTTGTTCTCCTTCAGCGCTTTCAGGTGTTCGGGATCGTCGCGGCGGGCCAGCAGGCCGCCGTGCACGTTGGGGTGCAGGGTCTTGACGCGGCCGTCGCAGATTTCGGGAAATCCCGTCACGTCGCTGATGTTGATAACCTCGACACCGCTGTCGGCCAGCAGTTTCATCGTGCCGCCCGTGGCGATCACCTCCCAGCCCAAGGCACGCAGGCCCTTGGCGAAATCAACGACACCCGTTTTGTCGCTGACACTTATCAATGCTCTCATCTGTTACTATTTTATTTCGATATTTTCCGAATGAAAATTACTGTAATACCTGCCTTCCACGGCCGTAAACCGCAGTACGCTGTAGTCCGGATCGTCCACGCTCTGCGGATAATACTCCGTATCGCCCTCGCGCCAGATCAGCCGCCGGCTGGCAGCGTCCTCCAGCACCTCCATCGTCCCGCGGAGCATCAGCCCCTCGAAAGAAGCCCCGTCGCAGAAATAGACGGCTGCCTTGGGGTTGCGGCGGTATTGCGCCGCACGCATCGACGAGGTGTTGGTCGTAAAGTAGAAGACCTCAAGCCCCTCCCGTACGCGCGGTGCGAGCATGGCCTTCATATTGGGGAAACCCTCGGCATCGACCGAGTCGATAAAGGCGACGGCCTGCCGGTCGACGAGCGATTCGAGCGTATTGAATGCGACACTCATGGATCGAGCAGTTTTTTTATCGTTTCTACGTAAAGCGGATATTCCACCGCATGAATCCGGGCTTCCAGCTCTTCGATGTCGTCACCGTCGTACTCGAAGGCCCGCTGGGCGATGATCCGTCCGCCGTCGAGCGACGCATCGACATAGTGGATCGTCACCCCGAACACCTTGACGCCGTATTCCATCGCCTGTTCGATGGCATGCGCTCCGCGGAACGCCGGCAGCAGCGAGGGATGGATATTGACGATCCGTCCTCCGTAAGCCTCCAGCAGTACGTCGCCGATGATGCGCATATATCCCGCCAGGCAAACCAGTTCCACGCCCGCGGCATCGAGCAGCCGCACGATTTCACGTTCGTAATCGGCCTTCGAAGCGTACTCCTTCGGCGCGAAGACAAACGTTTCGACACCGTGCGCGGCAGCGCGTTCGACAACCCGCGCTCCGGGTTTGTCGCAAACCATGAGCACCACCTCGCCCCCGGTCACGCCCTGCTCGCAGGCCGAGACGATGGCTTCGAAGTTGGTGCCGCTGCCGCTGGCGAAGACTGCGAGGCGTCGCACGGCCTTAGCGGATTACGACACCTTCGGCGTCGGTTACACGTCCTATCACCGAGGCCTTTTCGCCCTGCGCGGTCAGGATGCCGATGGCCTTGTCCGCCTCCGACGCATCGAGGGCGATGACCATGCCGATACCCATGTTGAAGATGTTGAACATCTCGCGGTGCGCCACCTTGCCGTACTTTTCGAGGAAGCGGAACACGGGCAGAATCTCCCATGCGCCCTCATCGATTTCGAGTCCCTGCCCGTCGTGCAGGATGCGGGGAATGTTCTCGTCGAATCCGCCGCCCGTGATGTGGCTGATGCCGTGTACGTCGCAGTTGCGGATCACCTCCAGCACCTGCCGGACATAGATTTTGGTCGGAGTCAGCAGCACCTCGCCCAGCAGTTTGTTCGACAGTTCGGGATATACCTCGTGCAGGTCGAAGCAGTTGTCGGCGACGATCTTGCGCACAAGGCTGAAACCGTTGGAGTGCACGCCGCTCGACGCGATGCCGACCAGCACGTCGCCCGCCTTGACCTTCGAGCCGTCGATCAGCTTCGACTTCTCGACCACGCCGACCGTAAAGCCCGCGATGTCATACTCGCCCTGCGCATACATGCCCGGCATCTCGGCCGTCTCGCCGCCCACCAGCGCGCAGCCGGCCTGACGGCAGCCCTCGGCCACGCCGCTGACGATGGCTTCGATCTTCTTCGGCTCGTTGTGGCCCACGGCCACGTAATCGAGGAACACCAGCGGTTCCGCGCCCTGCGCCAGCACGTCGTTCACGCACATGGCCACGGCATCGACGCCGATCGTGTCGTGCTTGTCCATCTCGAACGCCAGCTTGAGCTTGGTGCCCACGCCGTCGGTGCCGCTCACCAGCACCGGCTCCTTCACGTTCAGCGCCGAAAGGTCGAACATGCCGCCGAAGGCGCCGATATTGCCCATCACGCCCAAACGCGAGGTCGACGCGACGTGCTTCTTGATGCGCCGCACCACTTCGTATCCGGCTTCGAGGTTTACGCCGGCCTTCTCATAACTCTGTGCCATTATAGTCTACTTGAATGGTTTACTTAACATTTTACATCTTTGTTCGCCTCATCGACCGACTGGTACAGCGCCGTGGGATACTCGCCCGTGAAGCAGGCCATGCAAAGCTCCTTGCGGTTGCCGGCCTTGAGCAGCGCGCCAGGCGTCAGGAACGCCAGCGAATCGGCGCAAATCTCCTCGCGTACGCCTTCGAGGTCCTTGCGGGCCGAAATCAGCTCGTCGCGCGTCGAAGTGTCCACGCCGTAAAAACACGGATGTGTCATCTGCGGACTGGCGATGCGCACATGCACCTCCGTCGCCCCGGCCTCCTTGAGCATCGTGACGATGCGGCGCGAAGTGGTGCCGCGCACGATCGAGTCGTCCACCAGCACGACGCGCTTGCCCTTGACGATGCTGCGCACGGCCGAAAGCTTCATCCGCACACCCTTCTCGCGCAGCTCCTGCGAGGGCTGGATAAACGTACGGCCGATATACTTGTTCTTGATGAGTCCCATTTCGTACGGCAGGCCGCTCGCTTCGGCGTAGCCCATCGCCGCGCTGAGGCTCGAATCGGGAACACCGACCACGATATCCGCATCGGCCGGCGACTCCTTGAAGAGCAGACGGCCCGACTCCTTGCGGTAGGCGTGGACGTTGCAGCCGTCGATGTCGCTGTCCGGACGGGCGAAGTAGATATACTCCATCGAGCACATCTCGCAGCGCTTGTACATCGAGTAGTCGCGGCTGCGGATACCCTGCCTGTCGATCGTCACGATCTCGCCCGGCTCGACGTCGCGCACGAACTCGGCACCCAGCACGTCGAACGCGCAGGTTTCGCTCGACACGACATAGCCGTCGCCCAGCCGGCCGATGGCCAGCGGACGCAGGCCGTATTTGTCCCGGCAGGCGTAAATGCGGTTGGCGGTCATGATCAGGAACGCGAACGCCCCCTCCAGCATGTTCAGCGCATCGATGATCGAAAAGATGCGCGGCCGGTCGTGGTAGCGGGTCTCCTTCTTGATCAGGTGGGCCAGAATCTCGCTGTCCGACGTGGACTGGAACAGGCTGCCCTTGTTCTCCAGATACTCGCGCAACAGGGCCGAATTGACGATGTTGCCGTTGTGGGCCAGCGCGAAATCGCCCGTGTTGTGACGGAACAGAAACGGCTGCACATTCTCGATGCCGCCGCCTCCGGCGGTCGTATAGCGCACATGGCCGATGGCCGTATTTCCCTTGAGCGTCGCCAGTTTCGCCTCGTCGAACACCTCGGTCACCAGTCCGCTGCCCTTGATGCGGCGGAAAGTTCCCCCTTCGTCGACGGCCACGATACCCGCGCCCTCCTGTCCGCGGTGCTGCAGCGCATGCAGGCCGTAATAGCTCAGCGATGCAGCGTCGGGCACCCCGAAGACGCCGAACACACCGCACTCCTCATGCAACTCCCGGTCGCTAATCTGCCGCATCGCCATTACTCCACGATTTTCTGCAGACGGGCAAGAATCTCCTCGTAAGCCTCGCGCACCTTGCCCAGATCGCGGCGGAAACGGTCCTTATCGAGTTTCTCGTTGGTGGACATGTCCCACAGACGGCAGGTGTCGGGCGACACCTCGTCGGCGAGGACGATCTCGCCGTCCGACGTGCGGCCGAACTCGATCTTGAAGTCCACGAGGTTGATGTTCATCTTGGCGAACATGTTCCGCAGCACTTCGTTGATGCGCGAAGTCATGGCGTAAATCAGATCCAGCTCGTCGTAGGTCACGGCGCCCAGCGCTACGGCGTGGTGGTCGTTGATCAGCGGGTCGCCCAGTTCGTCCTTCTTGTAGCAGATGTCGTAAATGGTGTTCGACGGCTGCGTGCCCTCCTCGATGCCCAGACGCTGGGCCATCGAGCCTGCGATGATGTTGCGCACGATCACCTCCAGCGGAATGATCGTCACCTTGCGGCAGATCTGGTCGCGGTCGTTGATCGTCTCGATGTAGTGCGTCTTGATGCCCGCCTTCTGAAGCTCTTTGAAAATCAGGGTCGAGATGGCGTTGTTCAGCACGCCCTTGTTCTCGATCGTAGCCTTCTTGATGTTGTTGAAAGCCGTCGCCGCATCCTTGTAGTGAATGATGATCTTTTCGGGATCGTCGGTGCGGAAAACCTGTTTTGCCTTGCCCTCGTAGAGCATTTCGAGCTGTTTCATGATGTTTGTGTTTTTTAAGTTTATTTGTTGATTCGTTCTATTTCATATCAAAGTCCACCAGAATCGGACGGTGGTCCGAAGGGTGGTAAAAGTTCGACAGCTTGCCCGGATCGCGCACCGGCTCGGTGAAGTCATCCACGATCACCTCGGCACGGGTGATCCGCTCGCAGAGCGGCTGCGTGCAGTAGACGAAATCGATGCGGCTCTGCCCGTGCGTCGTGGTGTGGAATTCGCCGGGATGCTTCTCTGCGATCACGTCGACATAGGGCGTATGCTCCGCGATATAATCATGCACCAGCAGGCGCGTATCGTCGTCGGGATAGTTGTAAACCCGGTTGTCGAGGCGCGAGCGCGAATTGAAGTCGCCCATCATCATCCACAACTGCTGTCCGGCGTCGGACTGCGTAGCGATCGTATGCGAGCAGATATACTCGATCTCCATGCGCCGGTAGCGGTCACCGCCGTGTTCGGCCCTGCTGGCGTCGCGGTCCACGGCCTGAAAGGCATACGCCTGCGGCCACGTATGGAGCGTCACGATATTGACCGGCCTGCCGTTCTTCACGATCCGGGCCCAGCCCGCGCCGTGCGAAACGATGCTGTCGGGAGCTTGGCCGACGATTCGCCGCACGTTCTCGATCGGATACTTCGACGTAACGACCTGCGGGAAATTGTCGCGGTGGCCGCCCACATACCAATATTTATGACCGTAACGGGCCGCCAGTTCGCCCCAGTTCGCCGTCAGGTAGCGATCGACGGAATCCATCCTCTCCGCCGTACCCGACTTATAGATCGACTGGGCCTCGCACCACACGCATACGTCGGGATCGTAGCCTTTGACCCACGCCACGAAATTGTCGTAGCCGTTGCTCTGGTCCGACCACATGCCGTTCTGAATATTCCAATAGAGCAGACGCATGTCGTCCGTCCGCTCGCCGCATCCTGCGGTCAGCGCCGCCGCAAAAAGCAGGAGCGCCGCAAAACGATAAAAAGAGGTCTTCATAGGCATATGGTTTCGGTTTACACTATTTCGATTTGCGGAAATACTCGACGGCATTGCGGAACAGCGCCTGCTCCTTGTTGCCGGCGATATTCTTGAAAAGGTTCTTCCCGTAACGCTCCGTATGGCCCATCTTGCCCAGAATCCGGCCGTCGCGCGATACGATGCCTTCGATGGCGTACGACGAGCCGTTGGGGTTGTAGGGCGCCTCGGCCGTCACGCGGCCTTCGGCATCGACGTACTGGAAGGCCACCTGCCCGTTGGCGAAAAGCTCCTTGGCCAGCTCCTCGCTGACGACGAACTTGCCCTCTCCGTGGCTGACGGCGATCGAGTGCACCTCGCCCAGTTCGAAGCCCGCGAGCCACGGAGAGTTGAGCGTCGAGACGCGCGTCGAGACGATCTGCGAGATATGCCGGTTGACGTCGTTGCGGAACAGCGTCGGGGAATCCTTCGTCACCATGCCCAGACGGCCGTACGGCAGCAGTCCCGACTTGACCAGCGCCTGGAAACCGTTGCAGATGCCGAGGATAAGGCCGCCGCGGTCAAGCAATGCGTGAATTTCTTCGCGTATATCCTTGTTGTTAAGTACGTTCACGATAAACTTCGCGCTGCCGTCCGGCTCGTCGCCCGACGAGAAGCCGCCGCAAAGCACGAAAATATGGGCGCGGCGGATATGCTCCTTCATCTGGGCGATCGAGCGCAGGATGTCGTCGCCGCCCAGATTGCACAATACGCTGGTCGTCACCTCGGCTCCCGCGTTGCGGAACGCCTTGGCCGTATCGTAATCGCAGTTCGTACCGGGGAATACGGGCAGGTAGGCCACCGGACGCTCGACGGCTTCGCCCTCATAGGCAAAGGTGCGGCATTCGGGTTCGGCGCTCATCACGTCGGCACGGTTCTCGCCCTTGTCGGGGTAAACCGTCGTGAATTTCACGGTATTGGCTTCGTACAACCCGTCGAGCGGCATCCGTACGCCGTTCACGGTCAGGGCTTCGTCGGCGACGGTCGCACCCAGCAGTTCGGCCGCCGGGAAGTCCAGTTCGCCGTCGCTCTCCACGAGAATCGAACCGTAGGCGTATTCGTAAAGTCTGCTTTCGTCCGTCGTCACCTCGGCGCCGATCCGGTTGCCGAAAGCCATCTTCGCAAGGCCCTCGGCCACGCCGCCGAATCCGACGGACCACGCCGAAAGTATCTTCCCGCTCTCGATCTGCCCGCACACGAAATCGAAGTTGGCCTTCAGTTGCGCCGTGTCGGGCATATAATTCTCCGCCGGGGTATGGCGCACGAGGTAGATGCGGCTGCCGGCCTTTTTGAAGTCGGTCGAGATGACCGTTCCGGCATCGACCGTCGTGATGCCGAAAGCCATCAGCATCGGCGGGACGTTGATATGCTGGAACGTGCCGCTCATCGAGTCCTTGCCGCCGATCGACGGAAGTCCCAGCTCGACCTGCATCTTCAGCGCGCCGAGCAGTGCGCCGAGAGGCTTGCCCCACGATTCGGGATTCTTGGTCATGCGCTCGAAATACTCCTGATACGAGTAACGCATCCTGTCGTAGCGCGCACCCGCCGCCACGACCTTCGCCGCGGCTTCCACCACGGCATAGGCTGCGCCATGGTAGGGACTCCACGAAGCGATGAAGGGATTGTAACCGAAGGCCATGATGCTGGCCGTGTCGGTGTAGCCGTCGGTCGGAAGCTTCTGCACCGAGACCTGCGTCTCGCTGCCCTGCGTACGGCCGCCGAAGGGCATCAGTACGGTCGAGGCGCCGATCGTCGAGTCGAACATTTCGACAAGCCCCCGCTGCGAAACGACGTTGTTGTCCCTGAGGTTATTCTCAAAACGCGCGGCAAGCGTATCGCCGGCGATTTCACGTACGAACGGATTGCGGTTTTCCACCTCGCCGACCTTCGCTTCGGCATAATGCCGGGCGCCGGCGCTGTCGATGAATTCGCGCGAGAGGTCCACGACCTTGCGGTCCTTGTTGAACATCCGCATGCGGGCCGTGTCGGTCACGTCGGCCACCTCGACGGCTTCGATATTCTCTTCGAGACAGTAGCGCATGAACGTCTCGACGTCCTTCGCTTCGACGACTACCGCCATGCGTTCCTGCGACTCGCTGATGGCCAACTCCGTGGAGTTCAGGCCGCTGTACTTGGTCTTCACGCGGTCGAGGTAAATGTCCAGCCCGTCGGCCAGCTCGCCGATGGCGACGCTGACGCCGCCTGCGCCGAAGTCGTTCGATTTCTTGATGAGCCGCGTCACCTCCGGACGGCGGAACAGACGTTCGAGCTTGCGCTCCTCAGGAGCGTTGCCCTTCTGCACCTCGCTGCCGCAGGTCTCCAGCGACTTGGTGTTGTGCTCTTTCGACGATCCGGTAGCTCCGCCGATGCCGTCGCGGCCCGTACGGCCGCCCAGCATGATGATCTTATCGCCCGGAGCGGGTTTCTCGCGGCGGACGTTCTCCGCCTTCACGGCGCCCACCACGGCGCCCACTTCGAGACGCTTGGCCACATAGCCGTCGTGGTACACCTCGCGTACGTGGGTCGTAGCCAGACCGATCTGGTTGCCGTAGCTCGAATAACCGGCCGCGGCCTTTTTCGAAATCACGCTCTGCGGGAGTTTGCCTTCGAGCGTGTCGCCCACCTTCTGGTAGATGTCGCCCGCACCCGTCACGCGCATCGCCTGATAGACGTAGCTGCGGCCTGACAGCGGGTCGCGGATAGCGCCGCCCAGACAGGTCGAAGCGCCGCCGAATGGCTCGATCTCGGTCGGATGGTTGTGGGTTTCGTTCTTGAACTGTAGCAGCCACTTCTCGGTCCGGCCGTCCACGTCGACATCGACATAGACCGAGCAGGCGTTGTTCTCGTCGCTCACCTCCATATCGTCCAGCAGCCCCTTCTTGCGCAGGTAGCGGGCGCCGATCGTGGCCATGTCCATCAGGCAGATGCTCTTGTGTTCGCGGCCCAGCTCACGCCGGATGCGCAGGTAGAGGGCCAGCGAATCTTCGATTTCGTCCTTGACGAACGACTCCTCGACCGTAATACCCTCCAGCTCGGTCGTGAAGGTCGTATGGCGGCAATGGTCGCTCCAATAGGTATCGAGGATGCGCAGTTCGGTTTCATAGGGATCGCGGCCCTCGGCGCGGAAATACTTCACCACCTCGCGCAGATCGTCGGCGTTCATCGCCAGTCCGTACTGCGCGCAGTAGGGCGCCAGCTCGGCGTCGGTCATCTTCGTGAAGCCTTCGAGCACGGCGACGGGCTTCACCTCGGCCTGCTCCATATCGCTGAGCACGCTCAGGTCCTTTTCGCGCGACTCGACGGCATTGATATAGTAGCGTTTGATCCGCGCGATCTCCTCGTCGGTCACCGCGCCGTCGAACAGCAACAGCTTCGACGAACGGATGCGCACCTCGGCCGACGGGTCGATCAGCCGCACGCAATCCACGGCCGACGCGGCGCGCTGGTCGAACTGGCCGGGAAGATACTCCACGGCGATATACTTCTGTCCCGCGAGGTCGCACGCATCGGTCACGCTGTCGGTCACCACTTCGCCGAAGACGCTGTAGCGGGTCTTTTCGAGCAGTTCCTCCGAAAAGCCGAACAGATCGTAAACGTTCAGCAGCCGCAGTTCGCGGATATCGAGGTTCAGGTTGGCGTTCAGTTCCCGGCGCAGGCTTTCGGCCTCGACCCGGAAACGGGGATGTTTTTCAACAAAAATCCGGTAGTTTTTCATCCTATATCGTTTAATATTCTTCATTCGTTTCTGCGGTCCTTACCGACCGTTCCGCCGGTCTTCGTCCTCGCCGCCGCTTCCGGAAACTCCTCCCGTCCGCCTGCGGCGACGCATGCGGGACCGGCCCCGCTATTTCACAAACCGGTCGGCCCAGACGGCCCCGTATTCCGCCGGAGTCATGCCCACGAAGGTAATGTGTCCCATCTTGCGCTTCGGCCGGCTCTCGGTCTTGCCGTAGAGACGGACATGCACGCCCGGACGGTTTTCGGCGGCGATCGCTTCGGCCGCTTCGAGGTCCTGTCCCAAGATATTCTTCATCACGGTCGGCGCCACCAGCCGCGGCTCCTGCAGCGGCTCTCCCAAAAGGAAGCGCACCAACTCGCGGAACTGGTTGGTCGTACAGCCTTCGATCGTATAATGTCCCGAATTGTGGGGGCGCGGCGCCATTTCGTTGAAGAAGAATTCGCGGCCCTTCACGAAAAACTCGATCGCCAGAATTCCCCGGTAACCGCACGTCAGCATAAACCGCTCGCCGGCGGCGGCCATCCGTCCGCGCAGCTCGTCGTCCATCTCCTCCGCGGGCACGAAGCACAAATCGAGGATGCCGTCGCGGTGGATGTTGCGACCGATCGGAAAGGTGACGACACGGCTGCCGTCGGAGACCAGCACGACGCTGGCTTCGAAATCGAAGGGCACGAACTGCTCCAGAATACAGGGCACGGCGAGCATCGGCAAAGCCTTCTCGATGTCGGCCTCGGTCTTCAGCACCAGCTGTCCGTGACCGTCGTACCCCAGCGTCCGGGTCTTCAGCACGGCGGGCAGGCCGATCTTCGCCACGGCGGCGCGCAGCGACGCTTCGTCGTCCGCGGCGGCGTATTCGGGTGTCGCCAGCCCGCCGGCACGGGCGTTGTCCTTCTCGCGCAGGCGGTCCTGCGAATCGTACAACGGACGGAAACCCTGCGGGATGTTGTATCTCTTCTCAAGCGGGATCAGCACGCTGCCCGGCACGTTCTCGAACTCGTAGGTCACCGCGTCGCTGCGGCGGCAAAGCTCCTCCAGCGCCGCGGGGTCGTCATACGCCGCCACGATCCGCTCGTCGCTGAGCGTAAAGGCCGGAGCGTCCGCCGCCGGATCGAGACACACCGTGCGCGCTCCGAGCAGGTGCGCCTGTTCGATAATCATCAGCCCCAGCTGGCCGCCGCCTATGATGCCGATCGTCTTCATCTAAAGTTCCGCTTTAAGTACGTCGGCGGTCTGCTTGGCGCGGAACGCTTCGAGCCGGGCCGCGAGTTCCGCGTCCTGCAAAGCGAGAATCGAGACGGCGATCAGCGCCGCATTCTTCGAACCGTTGATCGCCGTGGTGGCCACGGGAACGCCCGCGGGCATCTGCACGATCGACAACAGCGAGTCCAGCCCGTTCAGGGCGCGCGACTTGACCGGAACGCCCACCACCGGCAGCGTCGTCATCGAAGCCACCATGCCGGGCAGGTGCGCCGCGCCGCCCGCACCGGCGATGATCACGCCGATACCGCGCGCCTTGGCCGTCTTGGCATACTCGCACAACAGATCGGGCGTACGGTGGGCGCTTACGACGCGCTTTTCGAAATCGACACCGAATTGTTCGAGCGTGGCGACGGCGTCGGCCATCACCTCGTAATCGCTCACCGAGCCCATAATCACACCGACCTTCATATCCTTTGGTTTTAAGTTTTTCAAAAAAGCAGACCGCCACGACATCGCATGTCATGGCGGTCTGGTATCTATCTGCGCATCCCGCTGCAGGACATCTGCTGCCCCTGCGACTGCGCGCTCTGACCCTGCTGTCGGCACGACGAATAGAATGCAGCGGCTTGGCCCTGTTGTTTCTTTCGTTCGCGTTGATCGATTTTGCCTGTGGAGGTCATGAGATATGTCCGGATTAACCTAACAATTGTAAAAACAACGCTACAAAAGTAGTATTTTCCGGCCAATTTTCAAAACCGAAAGTCAGATTCTATTGACAAATTATCGACATTCTTCACGGCTGAGCGAATAGGGCGCGTCCTGCGGGCCGACACCCCGTTTGTACGCCGGATCGGGCTGCATCGCGAAGTCTATTTTCGCGCCTTTTACGAGGTCCGACCAGCGGATAAAGTTGCGGTCGTATCGCTTCCCGTCGAGCTTCATGGTTCCGATATAGCGGTTTTCGGGAGCGTTGTCCGGAGCCTCGATCACGATCTTCTTTCCGTTCTCCAGTTTCACGGTCGCCTTGCGGAACAGGGGCGACCCTATGACGTACTGGTCCGAGGCCGGACATACGGGATAGAATCCCATGGCCGAGAAGACATACCACGCGGAGGTCTGGCCGTTGTCCTCGTCGCCGCAGTAGCCGTCGGGCTTGGACGAATAGAGACGGTCCATCACCTCGCGCGTCCAGTACTGCGCCTTCCACGGCTGGCCCGCATAGTTGTACAGGTAGATCATATGCTGCGCAGGCTGGTTGCCGTGGGCGTAGTTGCCCATGTCGGCCACCTGCATCTCGGTGATCTCGTGAATGCGGGTCCCGTAATAGCTGTCGTCGTAGATCGGCGGCACGACGAACACCGAGTCGAGCATTTCGGCGAATCCTTCCCGGCCGCCCATCAGCTCGGCAAGTCCCTGCACATCGTGGAACACCGACCATGTGTAGTGCCATGCGTTGCCCTCGGTGAAGGCGTCGCCCCACTTGTAGGGGCTGAACGGCGACTGGAACTCCCCGTTCTCGTTGCGGCCGCGCATCAGCTTGGTCGTCTTGTCGAATACGTTGCGGTAGTTGCGCGAAGCCTCCTCAAGCGCCGCAGCATCCTCCGTCTTACCCAGTTTGCGGGCCACCTGCGCGATACACCAGTCGTCGTAGGCGTATTCGAGCGTGCGGGCGACATTCTCGTTGATCTTCACGTCGTAGGGAATGTATCCCAGCCGGTTGTAATACTCGTGCCCCAGACGTCCGGTCGAGGAGACGCCGGGGTGGACGTTCGTGCGCGCGTGCATCATGGCCTCGTAGAGCGTCTGCCACTCCTTTTCGGGCGTGACGCCCTTGAGGAGCGCGTCGGCCACCACCGATGCGGAGTTGTTGCCCACCATGCAGCCGCGGTGGCCCGGCGAGGCCCATTCGGGCAGGAAGCCGCTTTCGCGGGCCGTGTTGGCCAGTCCCTGCTGGATTTCGGCGTTCACCGAAGGATAGACCAGATTGAGCAGCGGGAACAGACTGCGGAACGTATCCCAGAACCCGGTGTCGGTATACATGTAGCCGGGCAGCACTTCGCCGTTGTAGGGGCTGTAGTGCATGATTTCGCCCGAAGCGGTCACTTCATAGAATTTACGCGGGAAAAGCACCGAACGGTACAGGCACGAATAGAAGGTGCGCATCTGCTCTTCGGCGCCGCCCTCGACCTCGATGCGGCCCAGCACTTCGTCCCAGCGCTCCTGCGCCTTGGACTTGACGGTCTCGAAGTCGTCGGCCCCCAGCTCCCTGAGATTCTGAACGGCCTGTTCGGGCGAGATGAACGACGAAGCCACGCTGGCGCAGACCTGCTGGCCGCGGCGGGTCGGGAAGTGCACCTTCGCCACGGCGTGTCCGCCCGTCACCGACTTGCTGCCGTCAGGATAGAGCAAGCTGCTGCCGGGTTCGTACTCGCCGGGGGCGTCGGTCAGTTCGACGGCGGTGAACGGCGTATCGAAACGCACGACGAAGTAATTTCGGAAATTATCAGGAACACCCCCGCTGTTGCGCGTGGTGTAACCCACGATCGTGCGGGCGTCGAGCATGCCGATCTGCGAACCGCGGTCGAAGGCGTCGATCACAACGCCCGACTCGTCGCTTTCGGGAAAGGTGAAGCGCATCATCGCGGCACGTTCGGTCGGGGCGATCTCGGCGCGGATGTCGTGGTCGGCCAGATAGACCTTGTAATAGTAAGGCTTCGCCACCTCGGCTTGGTGCGAATACCAGCTCGCGCGGGACTCTTCGTCCAGCTTATCATTCCCGCGCACGGGCATCAGCGCGAACTGGCCGTAGTCGTTGATCCACGGCGAGGGCTGATGGGTCTGCTTGAAGCCCCGGATTCGGTGCGCCCCGTAGGTATAGGCCCAGCCGTCGCCCATCTTACCGGTCTGGGGCGTCCAGAAGTTCATACCCCAAGGCAGAGCGACGGCAGGATAGGTATTGCCCGTCGAAAGCGTGAAATCCGACTGCGAGCCTACCAATGTCGAAACATAGTCCGACGGACGCTGAGGGGATCGCTGCCCGGCCGAAGGGCACGAACAGCCGGCCAAAACGGCGGCGCAAAGGGCCGCGAAAAAGATATTTCTACTTTTCATTGCTGTCATTTCCGTTTAAAGTTCGTACCATACGGCAGGCTCCGGTCCCATTTCGAATTCGAGCGTGCCGCCCGCGGCGATCTCTTCGAAACCGATATAGGGCTTGGCGTACGGCTCGCCGTTGAGTTTCACGCGCTGAATGTATTTGTCAGCCGCCGAATTGTTGTGCGCGATCACGGTGAACACGCCGTCGCGCACGCGCAGCTCGGCCTTGTCGAAGAGCGGCGAACCGAAGAAGTAGCGTCCTCCGGCTGGCTCGACCTGATAGAATCCCAGCGACGAAAGCACGTACCACGCCGACATCTGGCCGACGTCCTCGTTGCCCGACAATCCGTCGGGTTGGTCGTGATAGAGCGTCGTCAGGATTTCGCGCACCTTGTCGGCGGTCTTCGCGGGCTGGCCGATCATCGTATAGAGGTAGACGACGTGGTGGCTGGGTTCGTTGCCGTGGGCGTACTGACCGATCAGGCCCGAAATGTCGGGCGAAGCGGCGCCCTCCAGCACGGAGCTGACCGTGAAGAGCGAGTCGAGTTTTTCGACGAAAGCCTCCTTGCCGCCGAAGCAGCCGATCAGCCCCTCGACGTCGTGCGGCACGAGCCACGTATACTGCCACGCATTGCCCTCACAGTAGTCGTCCTCGCGGTGGGTCGAAGCGAACGGGTTGAAGGGCGTGCGGAAGCCGCCTTTCGAATCCAGCCCGCGCATGAAGCGGGTTTCGGGATCGAAGAAGTGGCGGTAGGATTTGCTGCGATCGAGGAAATAGTCGTAATCGGCCGTATCGCCGCGCTGCGCCGCGACCTGAGCCACGGCCCAGTCGGCCAGCGCGTACTCCATGTCGTAGGCCACCGCTTCGTTGAAGAGGTCGCAGGGGATATAGCCGTATTTCATGCGCAGGTCCATACCCCGCTCGCCGAGCATGGCGGATTTCTTCAGCGCCTCGTAGGCCAGCTCCTTGTCGAAGCCGCCGTAACCTTTCAGCACGATGTCGGCCATGGCCGGAATGCCGGGATTGCCGACCATGCAGTCGGTCTCGTTGCCCGCGAGGTGCCAGACGGGAAGCTTGCCCTGCTGCGTGTAGATATGGAGCATCGTATTGGCGATGTCGGGCATCTTCTCAGGATGGAGAATCGTCATCAGCGGCTGGGCAGCGCGGTAGGTGTCCCACAACGAGAAGGTCGTATAGTTCACGAACGGCGCGGCGCGGTAGATCTCGCCGTCAGCGCCCCGATAGTCGCCGTTCACGTCGCAGAACTCCGACGGAGCGACCATCGTGTGGTAGAGCGCCGTATAGAAGATGCGGCGGGCGGCTTCGTCCGCAGTCTCGACACGCACCTTCTGCAGCTCGGCGTTCCACGCCTTGTCGGCCGCCGCCGCCGTGGCTTCGAAGTCCCAGCCGGGAAGTTCCGCCTGCATGTTGAGCTTGGCGTTCTCGATGCTCACGGGCGAAATCGCCACTTTCATATAGAGCGGCTCGCCGTCGGTCGTATCGAACTCCACGCGGGCGTAACGGCCCTTGACCGTAACGTCGCCCTCCTCCGGAACCGTCTCCGACGCATCGGGATAGGAGATATTCTTCACCGGCTTCGAGAATTCGGCCGTGAAGTAAACGCGCTGATCCTTGGCCCAGCCCGTCGAATAGCGGTAACCGCTGAGCCGGAGTCCGTCGGAAACGAATGCGGTCTCGGTGGCCTTGTCCCAGCAGCCGCCGTTTTCGAGGTCGAAGACCACGGCGGCCTCCTGCGACGCGGGGAAGGTGTATTTGTGCAGCCCGACGCGCTTGGTGGCGGTCAGCTCCACATCGACGCCGTAGCGGTCGAGCCGCGTGGCGTAATAGCCCGGACGGGCTTTTTCGTTCTTACGGCTGAAATAGGACCAAAGCCCCGACTGCGGGTCGTCCTCCGTGCCGCGGGCGTAGGTCACCCCGCCCACGACGGGCATCACCGTGACGTCGAACAGGTCGCCGATACCCGTACCGTTGAGGTGGGTATGGCTGAAACCGATGACGGTCGTATCGGAAATGTGGTATCCCGACACCCAGTCCCACGACTGCGGGATGCTGGTGGGGCCGAGCTGCACGGCGCCGAACGGAACGTTGGCCCCCATGAAGACATGGCCGTGGCCGCCCGTGCCGATGTACATATCGACATACTGCGTCAGCGGCTTCTGCTCAGGCTGCGAACAGGCGGCCGAAATCAGCAGAACGGATAAGGAAAGAAGATGCTTGGGTTTCATTATGCAATCGTTTAAAATTTTTCGCAACGTTTTATTTCACGGTCACTTCGTCGAGGAAGAACCAGCAGGGGCAGCCTACGCCGTAATGCCACGGCGGACAGGTCTTGACGCCTTCGATTTCGACTTTGACATAGCGGGCCCGCACCGGCTGTGCGACCGTGACGGCAGCCGGAACGAACTTCACGGGCACCGACTGGTCCTCAGGAAATTCCACCTGCCCGAACGGTGTCCAGTCCGCGTTGTCGGACGAAACGGAGTAGCGCACCGAACGGGGCAGCAGAATCCACTGGCCCAGCTGGTGCAGGAAATCGGTCTCGACCGTCGAGAAGGCCACGTCGCGGCCCAGATCGACGACGAAGGCGCCGTCCTTGCCCTCCCAGCCCGTCCAGCTCTCGACGAACGACGCGCCGCCGAAAAGACCGTCGGTCAGGGTCTTTTCGCCCGACGCCCGGTATTTCTCCGCAGGAGCGTCGATCCAGACGATCCGCGCGCCCAGCGCCAGATTGGAGTTCTCCGCAGGAAGATAACGTTCGCGGTAGAGCCGGCAGTATTCCTGCGGGCTGTTGTTGCGTTCGTTGAGCGTCTTCACGCCGAATTGGGTCACGTATTTCTCGAACGCGTCCAGCTCGCTCACCACGGCGCCGAGATCCTTGTCGGCCGTCGTGCGGGCGATTTCGAGGTTGGAGTACATCAGCGGCAGACGCGTCAGGCGCACGCGGCGCAGCAGGACGGAATCCCCCGCCACAGCCCGCTCGGCGCAGTCGAACAGCTCTCCGTAACGCTTGCGGCAGGCGGCGTTGAGCATGCCGTCCTTGTGCGAGACGGGAGAATCGTATATCCACAACCGCTGGCCGCCCGCCAGCAATGCGCCTTCGAGCAGTTTTTCGTACTGATAAATATAAGGCGCAGCGGGTCCGTAATAACCGCGCATGAAACGCAGCATGAGCGAATCGGTATCCTGATCGGGGTTCCACATCAGCTTGGCGACCACATAGGTGCGCATCTCCGAGAAATCGCCGCCGTACGAGCCGCCGATCTGCGAGAAGTGCATCGTGGCGTGGTTGCGACGGAAAAGCCCGATGTTGGGTTTGAGTATCGGAAAGTTGGGGAACGGAGCGACCATGTTGTCGAAATTGATGCCGTAGTCCCACACGAAGATATTGTCCGACAGGGCTGCCCACCCCTCCATCGCTTCGATGAACTCGCGGCCCGACGCATTGTCCGTAAGGGGCACTTCGCGGTCGCAGTCGATGTCGCACAGCATGATATTGACATTGGGCAGCGGCTTCACGTGCTTCGGGGGCTGCATCGTAAAGAGGTAGGCCAGCGTCGAAAACTCCTTGTCGGGGAAACGCTCCGCCAGCTTGTTCAGGAAGCGGACATAGTTGCCCGAAAGCGCGCCTTCGTGCCGGTTGACCTTCTCGCACTCCTCACAGCGGCAGTAGGTGAAATTGCTGTCGTTCTGGCTTATGGAGATGATGTTCATGCCGGGGTTGGCCCGGAAGATCGAATCGACTTTCGCCGCCACCAGTTCGAAGAGTTCGTCGTTGGTGAGACACCATTGGCTGGCGCGGCCGGGACGTCGTTCGCCGTTGATGAACGAGTAGTATTCGGGATGCTCCGCGCCGTAGACCGACGCCGGAAGCAGGCTGTTGAAGGTGTGCACCCACAACCCGCCGGCAAAGATGTCGCGCGGCTCCTCCAGACGCAGGGCCAGCCGGTACACGGAGTCCTGCGCCATGCCGTAGCCCTGACTCTGGCGATAGCGGAACGCCGGATTTTCGGCGAAGTCCATCGCCGGAAGCGTGACGGTCGGATTCCGGTCGAGGTCATAGACCCCGGCGGCGAAGTAATCCAGCCCCAAGTAACGTTCCAGCAGCGTCATGACGCCGTAAACCGCCCCCTTGTCGCCGCCGCTGCTGATGCGCAGCACGCCGTCCTGCGTGCGCAGGCGGAAGCCGTCCTCGGCAAGTCCCGCGGTGTCCGAAGCGCCGATCAGGATGTTGCCCTTGCGGGGCGTCACGTCATGCAGCAGGGGCAGTGTCGCACCGGTCGATTCGCGGACGAATCGCTGCAGCAGCTGCGCGGCCGTGAGATCGGCGGCAGTTTGCTGTGCCACGACGATCCGGGCCGCAGGTTTGCCGTTGCGGGTCAGCCGGGTCTGCGCCCGGACTCCGGACGAGACGAGCAGCAGCGACACAACGAATATCCAGCGGAAGAGTCTCATCTATTTGCGGTTTTGAAGTTCGAAAGTCAGCCGTCCGCCCCGCAGCAGCTCGTCGTGGCCGATGCGGTATCGCTTCAGCGGTTTGCCGCCGAGCGTCATCGAGCGGATATAGACCGCGCCGGAATCGGGACGCTTCGTCTCGATGACGAGTTCCCCGGCCGGATAGTATTTCCTGTCGAGCGTAACGGTCACCCGATCGAAAACGGGCGAGGTAAGCGTGTAATACGGCTCGCCCGGACAGTCGGGATAGAAGCCCATCATCGAGAAGACGGCCCACGCCGACATGGTTCCGGTATCGTCGTTGCCGGGAATGCCGTCGGGCGCGGTGGTGAAGTATTTGGCCAGCAGGCGGTTCACCTCGCGCTGCGTACGCCACTCCTCGCCCCGGAAATAGCTGAAAAGGTAGGGATAGGCGATGTCGGGTTCGTTCGCGGGATCGTAAAGCCCCTCGTCGAAGACCATTTGCAGCTTGGCGATGAATTTGCGCCGGCCGCCCATCAGCTTCGACAGTCCGTAGACGTCGTGCGGGACATAGAACGTATAGTTCCATGCCGAGCCTTCGTGAAAACCGGGGACCGGCTCGAAATTCTCGCCTTGCCGCGGATCGAACGGCGTCAGGAAACCGCCCTCCCCGGTGATCGGACGGAAAGTGCCCGATTCGGGACTGTAGTAGTTCTTATAGCCGAGCGAACGGTTCCGGAACAGCGCCGCGTCCTCCCTGCGGCCGAGCGAATCGGCCAGCAGCGACAGGGCATGGTCGGCGATGTAGTATTCCAGCGCGTGCGACACGGAGTTGTCGCCCGAAAGGTCGCGGGCGTAGAAGCCCAGCGGCACGTAGCCCTTTTCGACATAGGGATCGATGTCGGGGCGCATCCTGTTCTGCGCGCCGGGCGTCGTGGCCGACTTGCGCATCGCCTCGTAAGCGGCGTCCATGTCGAAATCGCGCAGGCCCTTCATCCACGTATCGACGATCACCGGGATGGCCGGATCGCCCTCCATGGTGAAGGTTTCGCGGCCGTAAAGCTCCCATTTCGGCAGCCAGCCCCACTCCTTGTACATGCCGATCATCGAACGCACCATTTCCAACTGGCGTTCGGGATAGACCAGCGTCATCAGCTGGTGCAGGTTGCGGTAGGTGTCCCAGAGCGAGAAGACCGTATAGCGGTTGCCCTCGGCGGTGCGGATTTCGGCGCTCTCCATCGCGGGGTATTCACCGTTGACGTCGCTCAGCACGTTGGGATGGATCAGCGCATGATAGAGCCCCGTATAGAAGACCTTCTTCTGCGCGTCGGTGCCGCCCTCGACGCGGATGCGGCCCAGATCGTCGTTCCACGAGCGGCGCGCCGCGGCACGGATGTCGTCGAACGAACGCTCCTGCTGCTCGGCTTCGAGGTTCAGGCGCGCATTCTCGACCGACACGAACGAAACGCCCATGCGGACTTCGAGCTGCTCGCCCTCCGTCGTATCGTAGCTGAACCACACGCCCACATCGTCGCCCGCGAGTTCACGGCCGTAGTGCGTATAGAGTTTGTAATTGCCGGCATCCTTGTCCCACTCGGCTTCGACGCCGTATTTGGGGGGCTGTTTCTTCCAGAATCCCGTGGCGGAGGGGCGTTTCGAGACGCGCATCACGAAATAGATCGGGAACACCGCCTGCGGGTTGTAGCAGAACGTGCCGAGCAGTTTCATGCCCTCGACCTCGGTGTCGCTCACACGGCGCACCCAAGCCCCCGATTCGTTGGTAAGGCCCTCGCCCAGATTGAGCAGGATATGGCTCTCGCCCGCCGGGAAGGTGTAGCGTTCGGCCGAGCTGCGCGGCGTGGCCGTCACTTCGGCAAGAACGCCGTATTTGGTGAGCCGGTTCGAATAGTAGCCCGGAGAAGCGGTTTCACCGGTGTACTTACTGCCGTAATTGCGGTAATCGACATCGAGCGCGCCCGTGGTCGGCATCACCAGCAGCGATCCCAGTTCGGGGCATCCCACACCGCTCAGCGTGACGTGCGCGAAACCCGTAAAGAACTTGTTGTGGAACTCATAGGGCGTGGACCACCAGCGGGCGTCCTTGTCGTAGACGTTCTCGTCGGAACCCATCACGTTGAAGGGAACCACGGACATCATGCCGTTGGGACACACCGCGCCGGGGTTGGTCGTGCCGAAGTTGGTCGTACCGACAAATGGATCGACCCAGTCGGCAGGTTCCTGCGCACGCAGCGGTGCGCAGAAAACGGCTGCGGCGAGCGCAGCAGTTAAGAGCGTTCGTCGCAGCATCGTCAGAGAATATTGTTTTCCTTGGTAAACTTGACGATTTCGGGGATATAACCGAAGGCAAGGCCCGTGACGGTATCGGCGCATCCGTAATAGACGGCGATCCGGCCCGTTTCGGGGTCATGGAGCGACGCGCAGGGGAACGTGACGTTCGGAACGTCGCCCGTCAGCTCGTAAATCTCGCGCGGCGAAATCAGGTACGGGCCGCTGCGGGCGATCGTCTTCCACGGCTGGTCGAGGTCGAGCAGCGCCGAACCGAACGCATAGACATAACCGTTGCACGAACGCAGCACGCCGTGGTAGAGCAGCAGCCAGCCCTCGCTCGTCTCGATGGGCACGGGACCCGCACCGATCTTCATGCACTGCCATGCCGACACCTCGAAGGCCGCGGGCGACATCACATGACGGTGGCGGCCCCAGAACTCCATGTCGGGCGACTCCGAGTAGAAGATGTCGCCGAAAGCCGTATGGCCATTGTCGCTCGGACGCGACAGCATGGCGAAACGGCCGTTGATCTTACGGGGGAACAGCACGCCGTTGCGGTTGAAGGGGATAAAGGCGTTCTCCAACTGGTGGAACGTCTCGAAGTCGTCGGTCCACGCGATGCCGATCGTCGGGCCGTGGTAGCCGTTGCACCACGTCACATAATACTTATCCTCGATCTTAGCCACGCGGGGATCGTAACCGTAAACCCACTCGGCGATTTCGGGATCGGCGCCCACGAGTTTGAAATCCTCCTCGCAGATATCCCACTTGATGCCGTCCACCGAGAAAGCGGCGTGGATGCGCATGCGGCGGTTGGTGTCGTCGCAGCGGAAAACGCCCGCATAGTTATACTTGCCTTTCTTGAAGGGAATGACCGCCGAGTTGAAAATGCTGTTCGACGTCGAAAGCGCGTCGCGCGGGATGATCGGATTGGCCGAATAGCGCCACATCACTTCCTTGGAGCCGGCGGGACGATCCTCCCACGGCATATCCGGCATGGCCGGGCCTACGATTTTCAGGTTGTTGTCCATAGTTTTACGTTATCTGTTTATTCGTTAATCAATTCTTTGTCGATCTCCTCGGCCGTCACCTCTTCGGTATCGGGATGGGTGAAGGGAATGCGCGCGGCGAGCAGGAAGGCGGGAACCGTCGCCAGCAGCGCCCACATGAAGAAGTAGTGATAGCCGCCCAAACTGTCACAAAGCCAGCCGCTGATCATACCCGGAAGCATCACGCCGAGGTTGGCCAGCGACGACCCGAAGGCGTAGTGCGCCATCTGGTGCGGGCCGGGCGCCACCTGCTGCATGATGAAGAGCGTGAGTCCCACGAAGCCGAAGCCGTAACTGAAATATTCGAACACGATGGCCGCGCAGATCAGCACGGGGCTCGAAGGCTGGAACCACGCCAGCAGCGCGTAGACCACGAACGGAACGTTGAAGATGCAGACCAGCGGGAACAAGGCGCGCCGCAGTTTGAGCCACGAAATGAAATAGCCGCCCAGAATGGACCCCACGACGAAGGCGATCACGCCGAACGTACCGTAATAGAGTCCGATCTGCTGTTCGGTAAGGCCCATGCCCTGCTGATCGAGCGGAGCGTTGAGGAACAGCGGCACGATCTTGATGACCAGACCTTCGGCGAAGCGGTAGAAGAGGATGAAGGCGAAATAGATCCAGATGTATTTCTTCTTGAAGAACTCCAGAAAGATGCGTTTCGTTTCGCGCATGGCGCCGCCGAAACTGTCAGCATGGGCCGTCGCGGCGCCACCCGAAGGCAGCATGCGGATGTGGTACAGTCCCAGCAGGAAGAGAATGCCGCCGCAAAGGCCCATCACGGTCATCCACGCCTGCACGATTCCGACATGGTCCTTGAGCGCGCCGGCCAGATAGACCAGTCCGCCCATGGCGAAGACCTTAGCGATGTTGTAAAAGGCGCCCTGCCAGCCGATGAACTTGGCCTGCAGGTCTTTGGAAAGTTCGGTGATATAGACGCCGTCGGTGGCGATGTCGTGCGTCGCGCCGCTGAAGGCCACGACGGCCATCAGGGCGATGGCATAGGGGAAAAAGTTGGGAAGCGGAAGCGACAGGGCGACCAGCGCAAGTCCCAGACCCGAAACCAGCTGCGTGGCGACGACCCAGAATTTCTTGGTCCTGAACATCTCCATCAAGGGACTCCAGAAGGGTTTGAGCGACCACGGCAGGATAATCAGCGAAGTCCAGAGCGTAATGCGGGCATCGTCGATACCCAGCCCTCGGAACATCAGCGTCGCTAACATGTTTACGATAATAAACGGGAGCCCCATGGCAAAATAGACCGTGGGGACCCATGCCAGCGGCGATACTTTTCGGGAATTTGCAGACATCGGTTCTTTTCAGGTTAAGGTTAGAATTGATGCAAAGATAGTAAAACTTTTTGCAACCGCAGACGGGAATGCATCCCGTTCTGCGCCTTTGTTTCTATAAATAATACAATTTCACAAGACAGGTTACTAATCGAAATAACAAATTTTACATTCGAAACCGGAAAGTCGGCCGAACAGGGCGCATGCACTCCGTCCGACCCGCCGGAAAGCACCGCCCGGACCGGAACACGCCCTAAGGCCCGGAAGAGCGGCGGACTCAGGAAAAACGGAAGACAGACTCAGGCAGGCGGAAGAAAAAAAAAGCTCCCGCAAGGGAGCTTTATATGAAAGGCCATACCGGAGATCACTTCGCCTTGGCCTCGCAGTAGGCGCAGCGGCACGAGCCGTCGGGCAGGCGGTGGAAAAGCCGGTCGACATCTTCGGTCGCCGAGATACAGCGCCGGTTGGAGCACTCCATCTCATTGACGACGTAGTCTTCGCTGAAAACGGGAGTCTTCTCGAAGGGCTTGTTTTCGTCGGCCCAGCGCAGCAGCGTAAGGATCAGCGCCATGCGTACGAACTTGCCGTTCTCGACCTGTCGGAAATAGGCTGCGCGGGGATCGTTGTCCACGGCGCGCGTGATTTCGTTCACGCGCGGCAGCGGGTGCAGGATAATCATATCCTCCTTGGCGGTTTCGAGCTTTCCGGGATCGAGCACGAAGCTGTTCTTCACGCGGTCGAACTCCTCCTCGTCGAGGAAACGCTCCTTCTGCACACGCGTCATGTAGAGTATGTCCAGTTCGGGCATCACCTCCTCCATGGTCTCGACTTCGCGGAATTCGAGTTTCGAATTCTCGCTCATCTCGGCCAGCATGTAGTCCGGAAGACGCAGCTCCTGCGGGGCGATCAGGATCACCTTGATCCCCGAATAGCGCGACAGCGCCTTGATGAGCGAATGGACCGTGCGGCCGAATTTCAGGTCGCCGCAGAAGCCGATCGTCATGTTGTTGAAACGCCCCTTCTCGCGCTTGATCGTCAGAAGGTCCGTAAGGGTCTGCGTCGGGTGGCTGTGGCTGCCGTCGCCCGCATTGATGACCGGAATTCCGGCGTACTGCGAAGCTACGAGCGGCGCGCCCTCCTTGAAGTGGCGCATGGCGATAATGTCCGCGAAACAGCGGATCACGCGTACGGTGTCCGCCACGGTTTCGCCTTTCGACACGGACGACGAATTGGCGTCCGAAAAGCCGATGACGCTGCCCCCCAGCTCCATCATGGCGGAGGTGAAACTCAGGCGGGTGCGGGTCGAAGGCTCGTAAAAGAGCGTCGCCAGCTTGCGCCCCTTGCACGCTTCGCTGTATTTGGCGCGGTTGGCGATGATATCTTCGGCCAGCGCCACGATTTGTTCGGTTTCGGCCACCGTCAGGTCGGTCGGGTCAATCAGGTGTCTCATAGGTTGTTTCATTTATCAAAATCGGGGTTTGCAGCCGGCCGGCGGCATGCTGCGGATTGCACGCGGCGCCGACCGGAGTGCGGAGGGAGCGCAAGCCGCATTTCCATGCCCCCAAGCGAGGTGCGGAAAAGCGTCGTGCGATCCCGGCAAACTATTTTTCCATCCAGCTTTCGTCCGACGGATTGTCGCGGAATTTCAGCAGACGGGCCTTGTCTTCGGGCTTGATGTATCCCTCCTCGGCGGCCACTTCCACCAATGCGTCGAGATTCGAGAGACTGTAATTGACGACGTTCGCCTCTTTCATGCGGTCCAGTCCCTTCTTCATGCCGTAGGTGAAGATCGACGCCACGCCCAGCACCTCGGCGCCGGCTTCGCGCAGGGCGGTCACCACCTCGATGCACGAACCGCCGGTCGAGATCAGGTCCTCGATCACGACCACCTTCTGCCCCTTTTCGAGCTTGCCCTCGATCTGGTTGCCGCGGCCGTGATCCTTCGAACCGCTGCGCACATAGCCCATCGGCAGGTCGAGGATCGTCGCGGTGATGGCGGCGTGGGCGATGCCCGCGGTCGAAGTTCCCATCAGCACTTCGGCTTCGGGAAAGCGGGTGCGGACGATCTGCGCCAGCCCCTCTTCGACGTGTCCGCGCACGACAGGCGCCGTCAGCGTCAGGCGGTTGTCGCAGTAAATCGGGCTTTTGATGCCGCTGGCCCATGTAAACGGCTGTTCGGGGCGCAGGAACACCGCGCCGATCGAAAGCAGGTCTTTAGCAATTGATTTCTCCATGATATTCTGTAGTTGTTTATTCCAGCGCCGAACGCAAAATCTTCTCCACCTCCTCGGCATAGATGCCGCCCTCGTGGACCTTCACGCCATCGACGTAAAACGTCGGCACATAGTAGTAATCGAATGTGTCAGCCAAATCGGACTGCTCCGACTCCTCGATCATTTCGATCGCCACCGGCTGCAGTTCGGGGTGTGCGGCCTTGGCCTCTTCGATGTAACGCAGCGCCTTGCGGCAGAAGGGACAGTTTTTCAGGTAGAAAAGTTTTACCGGTTTCATAATCGACTGTTTTTAATCGTGTTTAATCGCAAAATTCGCTTACGCACCTGCGGTACGCGGCCACGGGGTCCGCAGCGGCGGTGATCGGACGGCCCACGACGATGAAGTCGGAGCCGATCTCCCGCGCACGGGCGGGCGTGGTGACGCGCACTTGGTCCGCAACGTCTCCGTCTGCAAAACGCACGCCGGGCGTGACGGTCAGGAACTCTTTTCCGCAGGCTTCGTGCACCATGCCCGCTTCGAGCGGCGAGCAAACCACGCCGTCCAGCCCCGCGGCACGGGTGTTCTGCGCGTATTTGACGATCGTGTCGTTGATCGAAGCGTTGATAAGCAGCTCCTGCCGCATGCGCTCCTCGCTGGTCGAGGTGAGCTGCGTCACGGCGATCAGCAGGGGCCGCGTGCCGTCCTCGCGGGTAAGCCCTTCGAGGGCGTATTTCATCATCTCGACCGTTCCGGCCGCATGGACGTTGCACATATCGACGTCCAGACGCGACAGCACGGCCATCGCCTTCTTCACGGTGTTGGGAATGTCGTGCAGTTTGAGGTCGAGGAAAATCCGGTGGCCCCGGCGCTTGATTTCGCGCACGATGGCAGGGCCTTCGGCATAGAAAAGCTCCATGCCGATCTTGAGGAACGGTTTGCGCTCCTCGTCCCGGAACAGGTCGAGGAACTTGAAAGTGTCTTCCGCCGACTTGAAGTCGCAGGCGATAATTACGTCGTGTTGCATCATATCCGATTTTAACTTTATTCTACGATTCCTATAATGTCGCTCAGCCGCTCGATCCCCAGCCGCTCCATCTCGGCGGGCAGGGCTTCGACGATCTCCTTCGAGGCATAGGGATTCACCAGATTCGCAGCGCCGACCTGCACGGCCGTGGCTCCGGCCATCATCATTTCGATCACGTCGCGGGCCGTCGTCACGCCGCCGCATCCCATGACGGGTACGGAGCAGGCTTTGGCGACCTGATAAACCATCCGCACGGCCACGGGAAAGACCGCAGCGCCCGAAAAACCGCCCATCGTATTGGCGATCACCGCCTTGCGGCACCTCACGTCGATCCGCATTCCCAGCAGGGTGTTGATCAGGCAGATGCCGTCGGCACCGGCCTCTTCGCAGGCGCGGGCGATCGAGACGATGTCCGTCACGTTGGGCGACAGTTTGATATAGACCGGTTTGGTGGTCACGGCCTTCACCGCGCGCGTCACCTCGGCCGCACATTCGGGCGAAGTGCCGAACGACATGCCGCCGTGCCGCACGTTGGGGCACGAAACATTGACCTCGATGATGCCGACCTGCTCCTCGCGGTCGATCCGCTCGCAGCAATAGGCGTACTCCTCGATCGAGAAGCCGCTGATATTGGCGATCACGGGTTTATGAAAGAAGCTCTTCAGGCGCGGCAGCTCCTCGGCGATCACGGCGTCGATGCCGGGATTCTGCAGTCCCACGGCGTTGATCATCCCCGCCTCACATTCGGCGATGCGGGGCGTGGGATTGCCGAAGCGCGGTTCGCGCGTGGTGCCCTTGAACGAGAACGAACCGAGGATGTTGATGTCGTAAAAATCCCGGAATTCGTTGCCGTATCCGAACGTACCGCTGGCCGGAACGACCGGGTTGTCCAGCTTCAGACCGCTCAGGGTGACGGACATATCCGGGGCAGGTTTTCCTGCCGGCCGGTTCTGTGCGATGAACTGCTTGCTTACCATATGATCTCCCCTTTCGTTAATACGGGTCCCTCCTTGCAGATGCGTTTGTTGCCGTATTTCGTTTTGCACGAACAGCCCATGCAGGCGCCGAAACCGCATCCCATACGCTCCTCGAACGACAGCTGGCCCTCCTGCGCGACCGAGTCGCACAGCGCGCGCAACATCGGCAGCGGACCGCAGGCATAGAAGTAGTCGAAGTCGATGCCGTCGCCGGCGATGGCCGTCGTGACGAAGCCTTTCGTCCCGGCCGAACCGTCGGCCGTGGCGACATGCACGTCGCACCCCAGCGCCCGGAATTCGTCGGCGTAGAAGATCTCGTCCGCCGTGTTGAATCCCAGCACGACGCTCACCGGTTTGCCCTCCGCCAGCAGCGCTTTGGCCAGCTTGTAGAGCGGAGGCGCGCCTACGCCGCCGCCCACCAGCAGGGGCCGCCGCGCATCGTTGGAGGTGTCGAAGCCGTTGCCGAGTCCCGTCAGCAGGTCCAGCTCCGCGCCCGCCGCCATGCGGCTCATCTGCTCCGTACCTCCGCCCACGACCTTATAGATGAGCGTGAGGGTCCGTGCATCGCAGTCGCACACCGAAATCGGACGGCGCAGGTAGCGGCCTTCGAGCGCGATATTGACGAACTGTCCCGGACGGACGATCCATTCGGTATCGCCCTCCAGCACCATGCGCCACACCGAAGCCGTCAGCGGCTCGTTCGCAAGAATCTTATAGATGCCTTTCTTATACATGTATTCCCTTTCGATTTTTGATCCGGAGAACAGCCCCCGCGCTTCGTTCGTTTCGCTCCGGACGGGACCGTATCCCGTTCGGAGCGAAAGAGGTGCGTACGGAAGGCGTCCTCACGCCGGAAATCACTTCGCGTCGATGGTCGAGACTCCGAAGGTGATCTCTTCGAGCACGTCCAGCAGCACCTGCACCGTTTCGAGCGCCGTGAAGATCGTCACGTTGTTCTCGACGGCCGTGCGGCGGATTTCGTATCCGTCGAGTCGGGTATTGTGCTGGTTGATGTCGATGGTATTGATCACGTAGCTCACGTGGCCCTGACGGAGCGCGTCGATGATCTCCGAACTGCCCTCGCTCAACTTGCGCCGCGTGCGGGTGCGGATGCCGTGTTCGCGCAGGAATTCGGCGGTCCCGGTCGTCGCCTCGACGTTGAAGCCGAGGTCGTAGAAACGCCGCACGAGGGGCAGCGCCTGCTCCTTGTCGTGGTCGGCGATGGTGACGAAGATCGTGCCGTAGTTGCAGACGTTCATGCCCGTCGCCTGCAACGCCTTGTAAAGCGCGCGGGTGAGCTTGTCGTCGTAGCCGATGGCCTCGCCCGTGGATTTCATCTCAGGCGAGAGGTAGGAATCCATGCCGCGGATCTTGGCGAACGAGAAGGCCGGCGCCTTGACGTACCAGCGTTTCTTCTCCTTGCCGTATACTTCGGTGACGCCCAGTTCCTTCAGCGTCTTGCCCAGAATCACCTGCGTGGCGATATGGGCCATCGGGACGCCCGTCGATTTGGAGAGGAACGGCACCGTGCGCGACGAGCGGGGATTGACCTCGATGACGTAGACTTCGTCGTTGCCGTCGAGGATGAACTGGATATTGTAGAGACCGATGATGCCGATCCGCAGACCGAGCTTCACCGTGTAGTCGATGATCTTGTCCTTGGCCTTCTGGCTGACGCTGAAGGTCGGATAGACGCTGATCGAGTCGCCCGAATGGATACCCGTGCGCTCGACATGCTCCATGATGCCGGGGATAAAGACGTCCTTGCCGTCGCAGATGGCGTCCACCTCAAGCTCCTTGCCCATGATGTAGCGGTCTACCAGCACCGGCGAGTCGTCGTTGACCTCGACGGCCGTCTGCAGGTAGTGGCGCAGGCGCTCCTCGTTCGAAACGATCTGCATGGCGCGGCCGCCCAGCACGTAGCTCGGACGCACCAGCACCGGATAGCCGATGCGGGCGGCGGCCTTCACGCCCGACTCGATGTCGGTGACGGCTTCGGCTTCGGGCTGCGGGATGCGCAGCTCCTCCATGATCGTCTCGAAGCAACCGCGGTCCTCGGCGTTGCGGATGGCTTCGCAGTCGGTGCCGATGATGGGCACGCCCAGCCGGGAGAGCGGCTCGGCGAGGTTGATGGCGGTCTGTCCGCCGAGCGACACGACGATCGCCTTCGGTTTTTCGAGGTGGATGACGTTCATCACGTCCTCGACCATCAGCGGCTCGAAGTAGAGTTTGTCGCTGGTGGTATAGTCGGTCGAGACGGTTTCGGGGTTGTTGTTGATGATGATGGCTTCATAGCCCGCTTCGCGGATCGACCAGATGGCGTGTACGGTCGAATAGTCGAACTCGACGCCCTGACCGATGCGGATCGGACCGGAACCGAGCACCACGATCTTCTCCTTGTCGCTCACCAGCGACTCGTTCTCGTCTTCGTAGGTCGAGTAGAAATAAGGCACGTAGGAGCTGAACTCGCTGGCGCAGGTGTCGATCATCTTGTAGACCGGGAAGATGCCGTTCTTCTCGCGCAGCAGGTACATGTCGTGCTGCGAGACACCCCACAGCTGACCGATGAACTTGTCGCTGAAACCCATGCGCTTGGCTTCGCGCAGCACTTCGATATCCATCGGAGCGGCCTCGACGACGCGCTCGAATTCGACGATATTCTTGAACTTTTCGAGGAAGAACATGTCGATTTTCGTGCGGTTGTAGATCAGCACCAGATCGACGCCGCCGCGGATCAGCTGCGCGATGGCATACAGTCGGTCGTCGGTAGGCTCGGCGATGTATTCCAGCAGCCGGTCGTTCGTCCAGTCGTCGAACTTCTTGTGGTAGATATGGCAGACGCCGGTTTCGAGCGAACGCATCGCCTTCAGCAGGCTCTCCTCCATCGTGCGGCCGATCGACATCACCTCGCCCGTGGCTTTCATCTGCGTACCGAGCTTGTTCGACGCGTCACTGAACTTGTCGAACGGGAAGCGGGCGACTTTGGTCACGACGTAGTCGAGCGTCGGCTCGAAGCTGGCGGGCGTATTGGCCAGCATGATCTCGTCGAGGGTGAGACCCACAGCCACCTTGGCCGTAACGCGCGCGATCGGATAACCGCTGGCCTTCGATGCGAGGGCCGAGGAGCGCGACACACGGGGATTCACCTCGATCAGGTAGTATTTGAATGACAGGGGGTCGAGTGCGAACTGCACGTTGCAGCCGCCTTCGATCTTCAGCTCGCGGATGATCTTCAGGGCGCTGTCGCGCAGCATCTGGAACTCCTTGTTGGTGAGCGTCTGGCACGGCGCCACGACGATCGAGTCGCCCGTATGGACGCCCACGGGGTCGATGTTCTCCATGCAGCAGATGCTGATGGCCGTGTCGTTGTGATCGCGCATCACCTCGAACTCGATCTCCTTGTATCCCTTGATGCTCTTCTCGACGAGCACCTGATGTACGGGCGAAAGGAACAGGGCGTGGCGCATCATCTCGCGCAGCTGCTCCTCGTTATCGGCGAAGCCGCCGCCCGTGCCGCCCAGCGTATAGGCGGGACGCAGCACGACGGGATAGCCGATCTCGGCGGCGACCTCGACGGCCTCCTCGACCGACATGGCGATCTTCGACTCGATCACCGGCTCGCCCAGCGATTCGCACAGCTCCTTGAAAAGTTCGCGGTCCTCGGCACGTTCGATCGACTCGAACGAGGTGCCCAGAATCTCGACCTGACACTCTTTCAGAATGCCCTTCTTGGCGAGCTGCACCGCGAGGTTCAGACCCGTCTGCCCGCCCAGTCCCGGCACGATGGCGTCGGGGCGTTCGAAGCGGATGATCTTGGCGACGTATTCGAGCGTCAGCGGCTCCATGTATACCTTGTCCGCAATATGCGTGTCGGTCATGATCGTGGCGGGGTTCGAATTCACGAGAATCACCTCGTAGCCCTCTTCCTTGAGTGCGAGGCAGGCCTGCGTGCCCGCATAGTCGAATTCGGCGGCCTGTCCGATGACGATCGGACCCGAACCGATAACCATTACCTTCTTTATATCTCTTCTCTTAGGCATTTTTACGCTCCTCCATTATTTTGGTAAACTTTCTGAACAAATAGCCGCTGTCCTGCGGACCCGAAGCGCTCTCCGGGTGATACTGCATCGAGAAAACAGCGTCGCCGACACACTCCACGCCCTCGGCCGTGCCGTCGAGCAGGTTTACGTGGGTCAGCTCTAGCCCCGTACCGGCCAGTGAATCGACGTCCACGGCGTAGCTGTGGTTCTGGCTCGTGATCTCGATCTTGCCGGTGGCCAGATTCTTCACGGGGTGGTTGCCGCCGCGGTGGCCGAACTTCATCTTCACGGTCTTGGCGCCGTAAGCCAGCGAAATGAGCTGATGGCCCATGCAGATGCCGAAGATCGGCAGTTTGCCGCGCAGCTGCCTGACCAGCTCGATCACGGGCGTCACGTCCTGCGGGTTGCCGGGACCGTTCGACAGCACGACGCCGTCGGGACGGAAGGCCATGATCTCCTCCAGCGTCGAGTCGAACGGCACGACCGTCACGTTGCAGCCCACGCGGTTCAGCTGGCGGATGATGTTGTACTTGATGCCGCAGTCGACCGCCACCACGTCGTATTTGTGGTTGGGGACGCGCGACATCCAGCGTTTCTTGCAGCTCACGCGCGAAACCATGTCGTGGGGAAGGGCGTACTCGCGCACTTTGCGGAGCGCCTCTTCGAGGGGCGTGTCCGCGCCGGTGATAATCACCTTCTGGGTGCCTTCGTTACGGATGATGCGCGTCAGGGTGCGGGTGTCCACGCCCCAGATCGCGGGAATGTCATGCTCCTCGAAGACCTCGTTCAGGGTCTTCGTATAGCGGAAGTTGCTCGGCGAGTCGTTGTACTCGCGCACGATCATGCCGCCGATGGTCGGAGTCTTCGTTTCGTAATCCTCGTCGGCCATACCGTAATTACCGATCAGCGGATAGGTCATCACGACCATCTGGTCCGTGTAGGAGGGGTCGGACATAATCTCCTGATACCCCACCATCGAGGTATTGAAGACGATCTCGTTAATGACCTCGCGGTCGGCGCCGAAGCCGTAGCCGTAAAACTCACGGCCGTTCTCCAAGACAATTTTCTTCGTAAATGGTTTCATATTTATTTTCGGTACGGGCTTTTCGCATCGCCCCTTTTTATGGATTTGTTTCGTTCTGTCGATCCGGATTCCGCTCCATATGAAACCCGGCATATCTATAATCCCGCTAAATCTTCCTTTGAGAAGGGAGACTTCACAACTGCAATCCATCATCCCGGTATGCCTCCCGGCCCCCGACGACCGTCAGCACGGCGCGGCCCTGCACCGGCCAGCCGGCGAAAGGCGTGGCGCGGCCCTTCGAGAGGAACGCCGCAGGGTCTATCTCGTACTGTGCGCCGAGGGCGAGCACCGTGAAGTCGGCTTCGCCGCCGACGTTCAGGCCGCCGCCCAGACCGAATATCCGGCGGGGATTGTCGGACATCAGCGCGACAAGCTTTTCGAGCGTGAGCGTTCCCGGCAACACCATATATTTATACATCAGCGGGAAAGCGCACTCCAAGCCCACGATTCCCATGGCGCTGCCGGCCAGTCCGCGCGACTTCTCTTCGGCGGTATGGGGCGCATGGTCGGTGGCGATCACCTCAATCGTACCGTCCGCGACGCCCGCGATCAGCGCGGCGCGGTCTTCGCGGCTGCGCAGCGGCGGATTCATCTTGAAGCGTCCGTCCTCCTGCAAATCCTCGTCGCAGAGCAGCAGATAATGCGGCGCCGTTTCGCAGCTCACACGCACGCCGCGGGCCTTCGCACGCCGTACCAGCTCGACGCTCTCCTTGGTCGAGACGTGGCAGACGTGATACTGGCAACCGGTCTTTTCGGCCAGCGCGATGTCGCGTTCCACCTGCTTCCACTCGCTCTCGGAGCAGATACCCTTGTGCCCGTGCGCACGGCAGTATTCGCCGTCGTGGATATAGCCGCCCCGCAGCAGGTCGTCCACCTCGCAGTGGGCCACGACCGGCCGGCCGGCTTTTGCCGCCCGGCGCATCGCCTCCTCCATCAGTTCGTCGGACTGCACGCCGCGGCCGTCGTCCGAGAAGCCGACAACATCGGGCGCGAGGGCCGCGAAATCGACCAGCTCGCCGGCACCCCGCTGTCCCATCGTGATACAGCCGTAAGGCACGACCCGCACCACGGCGTCGCGGCGGATGATCTCGGCCTGCGCACGAAGCGTATCGGGCGCATCGGGCGCAGGGTTCAGGTTCGGCATCGAACAGACCGTCGTGTATCCGCCCCGTGCGGCCGCGGCCGTTCCGGAGGCGATGGTCTCCTTCTGCGAAAATCCCGGTTCGCGCAGGTGGACGTGCACGTCCACGAGTCCCGGAATCACATGCCGGCCGCCGAGGTCCACGGTCCGGTCGGGCGCCGCGCCCGCGACGGGCACGATGCGGCCTCCCTCGACGGCGAACTCCCCGGCCGCAAAACGGCCGCCGGTGTAGATCACGGCATTGGTATAAAGTGTCTTCATCTGTACGAGCGTAAAAAAATAGGGCAACCGAAACAGTTACCCTAATAAAACAAAATTACCGAAAACCGGAGACACGTCGCCCGACCAATAGTCCTGCTGCCAGAATGCCTGCGCTGACGATATGAGGGGGTTACAATTCATAGGTATTCGGAATCGCTGTAATTGAGGACAAAGGTAGGACATTTTTACGGGGCGTGCAAAACTTTGCCGGAAAAATTTTCAACAATCCGCACACACCGGGCCGGGCCGCGGATTCGTCCGTCCATGCCGCTGCGCCCCGCACTCCCGGTGCAGGAAGGTCTCCGCACACCCCGACCTAAAATAAACAATACGCGCCCTGCGACAAAAAAGCACAATTATTTCTACCGATGACGAAAAAATTTCATTATATTTGAAACGATCTTCATGTCAAACTTTAATCCCATTGTTATGAGACAGTTTTATGCACTGCTATGCCTGCTGCTATTCAGCGGCGCATGCTCGGAAGACGACACCCCGAATCCGGCGGTCAAATTCAGTTCGCCCGATTCGGATGTCAAAATTTCACAAGACGGAACCTCTGCCGCGATAACCGCGACACACCATGCAGGCCAGTTCGTCCTCACCATGGAAAAGAATTTCGAAGCCGTGCCGGAATCCGACCGGTCGTGGTGTACGGCCGTCCTGTCGGGGGATCGACTGACGGTCGAAATCGAAGAGAACGCCGAGGAGCTGCGCAACGCCGCAATCTCCATCATGAACGGCGAAAGCGTCATCGGCAAAATCACGGTCGAACAAGGCATCGCGCCGACCCTGAGTCTGGAAAGCAATACGGCGGAGTTCACCAACGAGGGGGGGGGAATTGACCCCATCACGGTAACCACGAATCAGGAGCGATGGGACGCCGCCTGCGACGCAGGATGGATAACGATCTCCAAAGAGGGCGACAAACTCCGCCTCACGGCGTCGCCCAATCCCGACGGCGGAAACCGGCCGGCCGTGGTGACGGTCACCACCGGCTGCAAGGACAACCCCGCCGAGGTGTCGGCCGCCATCAACGTCACCCAAGGTCCTCCGTCGCTCATCCTCGAATACACCGTCCCGGCAGGCGGCAAGATCATACTGCCGCTCTCCGGCGCCATCGACTGCACGGTCGATTACGGCGACGGATACAGCGAGAAACTCGCCCTGACCCTCAACCCCGCGACGGGCAGCCTGATAAATTACGAATATGCGGAAGCGGGCGTCTACGAAGTGTCCGTATCCGGTTCGGTGGAACAACTCTACAGCCTGCAGGGACACTCCGAAACCTCCCGCAGCTACCTGACGGCCGTCAAACAATGGGGCAACGTAAACCTGACCTCGATGTACTATGCGTTCTACCTCTGCTCCAACCTGAAAACGCTCCCCGAAAACACGACCGACTCGTTCGCCGAGGTAACCACGTTCAAATACGCATTCGAAGGCTGCAGCGGCCTGCAAACCATTCCGGCCTCGTTGTTCAGCGGCTGCGACAAGGTCACCGACGTATTGGGATGTTTCACCAAATGCGCCTCGCTCACGTCGGTTCCCGAAAATCTGCTCGCCCCGCTCAAAAACGTCACGTCGCTGCAAAGCTTCCTCGCCCACTGCAAGCAGCTCAAAACCATTCCGGCCGGATTTTTCGCCCGAAGCCCTCAGATCACGACGCTGAAATACACCTTCTCCGGAAATACGGCCTTCGAAACGCTGCCTGCGGGCCTGTTCAAGGGGCTTGCCAACGCCACGAACTTCGAGGAGACTTTCTACGGCTGCACCGCACTCAAAGAGATTCCCGACGAATTTTTCGCAGGATGCACGTCGGCCGACATTTTCCGAAGCTGTTTCTTCGGCAACAAAGCCCTGACGAAAGTGGGCAGAAACGTATTCAAAGGGTGTACCAACGTCACATCCTACAAATGGCTTCTGGCAAACTGCACCGAACTTGTGAGCGTTCCCGCCGACATGTTCGACGACAGCCGTAAGGTCACCGACTTCAGCGGCACATTCCGCGATGCGGCCAAACTCGCCGTCGAATCGCCCTACACGACCATCGACGGCGTGAAAGTACACATCTACGAACGTTCGCTCCACCCCGACGCATTCACCGCGCCGAAGAGTTTCGGCACCTGCTTCCGCGGATGCACGGCGCTGACCGACTGGGACGCGATCGGCAGCGGCTACGCCGCATGGACCAAATAACCCTCCTGCCTTCCGACAAAGTAGAGGCGGCTCCGAAATTTCGGAACCGCCTCTGTTTCTCGCACGCAGGGCGCGCCTGTCATTTTCCCGGTTGGGACAGCCCTACTTGACGATAATCAGGTCCACGCCCGCCTCCTCGACGATGGCGACCATCTGTTCGGAAATCCGGTCGTCGGTAATAATGACGTCTATGTCCTCCAGCGCGCAGATGCGTCCGAAGCCGCGCTGTCCGAATTTCGAAGAGTCGGCCAGCACGATATTCTGCGACGACGCCTTCATCATCTTGCGCGTGAGCTTCGCCTCGTCGATCGTGGAGGTCGTGATGCCGTGTTCGAGGTCGATGCCGTCCACACCGAAGAAGAGTTTCGAACAGATGCAGTCGTCGAGTGAACGCGCGGCCTCCTCGCCCAGCACCGATAGCGACTTCTTGTGCACCGTGCCGCCCAGCTGCACGACATTGACATTCTCCGCCTCGTTGAGCAGCACGCCCAGCCGCAGGAAGGGCGTAACGATGTTCAGGTGATGCCACTGGCGCGCCTTGATCTCCTCGGCAAAGGCATAGATCGTCGAGCCGGAAGCGACGATGATCGAATCGTTATCCTCCAGCAGTTCGAGGGCGCGCTGGGCGATAAGCCGCTTGGAGTCGCGGTTGATGTTGTCCTTGACATGCACGTCCATATCGGCCACATGGGGGTTGGCGGGACGGGCGCTGCCGTGCACTTTGTAAAGCAACCCTTTGCTTTCCAGTATCTTGACATCCTTGCGGATCGTCACTTTCGTAACCCCCAGTTCGTTGGCGACGTCGGTAATACGCACGAACCCGTATTTGTTCAGGTTATCGAGGATGTATTTGTGTCGTTCGGCAATACTCAGCATATCACTCTGTCTTTTAGCAGTTAATTGAACAAAGGTAACAATTTTTTTCTCAGATTTCAAAATAAAGTGTCCGAAACCGCAACCGGCTCCGGACACTTTCGAACCCGAAAGTCCATATCGTTTTCCCGTACGGGACAAACACGTCTAATCATGCTCCGGTTCGGCATCGTAACCGTCGGCGCGGGCGCCCCACATCAGCAGAAAAACCAGCATGCCCACGACGGCCATGCCGAGGATGCCGACATAGGCCCAGTTCCAGCCGTAATGCTGCGCCACATAGCCCAGTCCGACACCCGAAACGACGGTGCTCGCGTAACCGAACAGACCCGTAAGGCCGTTGGCCGTCGCGGCGGCGTTCTTCGTAGCCTGATTCGCCGCGGCGATGCCGATCAGCGCCTGCGGACCGTAGATGCAGAAACCGGCGGCGCAGAGGGTCGTGAAGAGCAGCCAGACGGGAGCGTCACCCGGCAGCTGCCAGAAGAGGAAGACGAAAATCGCGGCTCCCGCCATGCAGAATACGCAGGTGCGGTGGGCACGGCCTTTCAGCCACCTGTCCGTCGCCCAGCCGGCGACCAGCATGCCGACGATGCCCGCGATCTCGAACATCGCCACCAGCCAGCCGGCATGCTCCATGCTGACGCCCTTCGACTGGCTCAGCAGCGAAGGCCCCCAGTCGAGGACCGAAAAGCGGACGACATAAACGAAGAAATTGGCAAAGCCCAGAATCCAGATCAGCGGGTTCTTGAAGACGTGCTTCATCAGGAACGCACGGTGCTCGGCGCCTTTGGCGGCTTTCTTCTCCTTCCTGACCTCGGTGCCCTCCAATTCGGGAAGCCCCACCGACGAGGGCGTGTCGCGCAGGAAGACGACAAGCCCGATAGCGCCTGCGAACGAAATGGCGGAAGGAATCCAGAAACACCATTTCCACGCCCCGGCATGGGCGGCGGCCGCCATGACGCGCCCCATGCCCGCGGCGTCACCGGGCTGTACGCCCAGATTGGCGGCCATGGCCGCCACGGCGTCGGGATCGGCCGAGACGTTCATACCCAGCGTACCCATGATATATCCGCAGAGGATCACGACCAGACCGGCCCCGATCGAGTGCGAGGTATTCCACACCGACATCTTCGTCGCCAGCTGCGTGGGCGGAATCCAGTGGGTCAGCAGGCGGGCGCAGGGCGGGAATCCCGTTCCCTGCAGCATGCCGTTTATCACCCACATGATACCCATGAAGAGAATCATCGTATTGGTGAACTGCGAACCGTCGTGCTGGCCCGTGATCCAGTAGGAGACGTCTTCGCCGAATCCGAAGGCGAAGTTGGCCAATGCGCAGAGCGCAAGTCCGACAGCCATGTACCAGCGGGCGTTCATCCGGTCGGCCAGAATGCCGTTCACGAAACGCGAAAGTCCGTAGACCACGCCGTTCAGGGTCAGGAAAATTCCCAGACTGGTTTTCGAGATCCCCAGATCGGCCTCAAGGCCGGGCATGGCCAGCGAAAAGTTTTTACGCACGAAGTAAAAGAGCGCGTAACCGATCATCGTGGCGACGATCGTACGGGTCTGCCAGTACTTGAAGCGCTTGGTTTGTTCAGGAGTCATTTCGGAATGAAAGTTTAGTAGTTTCAGAAAGCAAATATACTACTTTATTTCCCAAATGCTATTTTATTTCCCAAATTCCGCCTTTTCCGAAGAGTTTGTCGAGCCATTCATCCATCCATCCGCAGCGGAACGCGATGTCGATCACCGTAAAGCGGCTGCGCATGTAGGGTATCTTTTCGAAGCTGGCGCGGAACTTGGCGCGCGAAACGCCGATATGCTCCGGCTCGTAAGGCGCACCGACCAGTTCGAGACGGCGGCGGACCTCGCCGAAGGGAATGATCTGCCGGCGGATATGGCCGCTCAGTGCGGGCCACGCCTTCTGCAGACGCTGCAGCTGGCGGCGCAGCCCCTCCTTATCGACATACTTGCCTTTGGTCTCGACCAGACCGCGGGCCACGAACTCAGGATCGTTGTCGAAAATCCGGTAGATATCCTTTTCGGTCTCCTCCCACGATTTCCATGCGGCGACGCATTTTTCGATGTCGAGCGTCTCGACCGGCGTATCGAGCAGCATCTCGATAAAAGCCGTCGAAGCCAGCGTGCCGATGCCGACCTTGAAACCGTGCGAGACGGATGCGCCGTTGTATTTGAGGTGTTCCATATCCCAAAGGTGGCTGAACTGGTGTTCGGCGCCCGACGCGGGGCGGCTCGACTGCGTGGCCTGCATCGCGAAACCGCTCAGCAGCAAACCTTCGGCCAGTTGTTCGACCTTGGCAACATTGCCGGCACGCACGCCTGCGGGGTCGCAGAGGGCGTCCTTCAGCCCGTCCTGCACCACCGAAAAGGCGAATTCGTCGAGCAGTTCGGAGCCTACCGCATCGGCGAGCATCCAATCGGCCCCGGCCGGGATCTTCGCAATCAGGTCGGCATATCCCGACGCCGACATTTTCGCAGGCGCGGCGGCGGCGATCGTCGGGTCGAGCACCATGCCCAGCGGAGCCGGACAGTCGAAGGTCTGTTTGTTGCCGTCCTTGGTGATCGAGGCGCCGTAAGCCGTATAGCCGTCCATCGACGCAGCGGTCCCCACGACCATATAACGGCGGCCGTTGTGGTGCGAACAGAGCTTGGTCAGGTCGTTGATAACGCCCGATCCCACTGCGACGGGAATGGCGTCGGTGCGGGACAGCACCCCGTCCAACTGTTCGACGAACGTCCACTCGGCATAAAGTTTCGGGTCGGTGAAAACATGCGGCTCGTCCTGCGCAATACCCGCCTGAGCCAGAATCCGGTGAACATCGCTGCCGGCCGCCCGCCACGTATTGGCATCGGCGACGACAAGCGCACGCCTGCCGGGAAAGAGTTCCTTGAACATATCCGCGACCCGCGGAAGGGTTTCGATTCCGATTACCAGAGCTTTGGTATCGGTCGTGCGCGACAGAGCGCTTTCTACTTTATTCATTACTATTAACGATTGAATTAATTCACATAGGAGCGACAAAAGGGCATCCAAAGCAAAGGCAAATATATATAATTATTTGTTTTCACACAACAAATAGCACTATATTTTTTCCTTTTTTATTTCTTTACAACAAAACCACAACGCAAAAACAGCAAAAAAGATTTCTTTTTCAGGATTATTCCCTTTAGAACAGAAGCCCGGCTTCTCCGCAGCAAGCGACCGCCCGAACCGACAACCGCCCATATCGGTTCTGTTCCACCGCCGAGCAACCCCTCCGGCAATAAAAGCGAAATAAATGCAAAATCTATTCGGTTTCGTTTTGGAACCTGAGGGATTTTACCTATTTTTGTAAATCAGAAGCACAACAGAAAGAAACAATATGAAAAATACGCTATTTCTATTAATTTGCTTTTTAGCATCATTACCCGCAAGTCCGGCATTTTCACAACCGTCGGCACGCATCGCCGGAGGTCCCTACCTCCAGAACGTGACCGAGGACGGATTCACCGTAATCTGGACGACAACGACGGACGCGGCAGCGTGGGTCGAAACGGCCCCCGATGACGGAACGCACTTCTATGCCGTCGAACGCCCCAAATACTACGACTCGCACCTCGGACGGCGGCGTCTGGGCAAACTGCACCGGGTGCGCGTCGGCGGACTCGAACCGGGCAAAACCTACCGCTACCGCATCATGCAGCAGGCCGTGCTCAGCGACGAAGGCAACAAACGGGTCGTATTGGGCGAGGGCTACGGCAGCGACATACTCAAACACGCGCCCTATCCCGTCACAACGCCCAGCGCGGACCGGAACGAGCTGGAATTCTGGATGGTGAACGACATCCACGGCCGCGATTCCGTCTTCCGGCTGCTTATCGGGGACGCACCGCGCCAGAAGCCCGACTTCGTATGCCTGAACGGCGACCTGCTGAATTCGATCGAATCGGAGAAGGCGCTTTTCGAAGGATTCCTCGCATCGGCGTCGGAGCTGCTCACCCCGGCGGGCATTCCGCTCGTCGTGACGCGCGGCAACCACGACGGACGCGGCAAGTTCGCCCGGCACTGGCTCGACTACTTCCCCACGCCGACCGGCGAAAGTTACTATACGTTCCGCCGCGGTCCCGTCTTCTTCGTCGTACTCGACGGCTGCGAGGACAAACCCGACAGCGACATCCGCTATTACGGGCTTTCGACCGCCGACGCTTACCGCGAACAGCAGGCGCAGTGGCTCAGGGGCGTAGTCGCCGGCGAAGAGTTCCGGTCGGCGCCCTACCGCATCGTCCTGATCCACATGCCGCCCAACAAGGGACGCGGCTGGCACGGCGAGCTGGAGATCGAACGGCTGTTTCTCCCGATACTCGACGGAAGCGGCATAGACCTGATGCTCTGCGGCCACTACCACCGTTACCAATGGATCGACGACCGGAGCCGCGGCGCCGATTTCCCGATCCTGATCAATTCCAACAACGACAAAACGGTCGTCAAGGCCGACGAAAAGGGCATCGACATCCGGGTAGTCGATACGGCAGGCAATGTGCTGAAAGAACACAAGATTACGAAAAACAACCGATAAAAACCATCCATGAAAACTTTCAGACTACTGACAGCCCTTACGCTGGGCACCCTGCTGTGGGGATGCGCCGAAAGCGGCAAAAAGGCCGAAGGACCTTTTTACACCGACATCGAAAGCCGCGCCCAGCTGCACGACTGGTTCCGGTACGCACCGGAGCGTCCGATCGTCGTCAGCGGCCACCGCGGCGGCATGGTGACGGGCTATCCCGAAAACTGCATCGAATCCTTCGAGAAGACCCTCTCGATGATGCCTTCGTTCTTCGAAATCGACCCGCGCCTGACCAAGGACAGCGTGATCGTGCTGATGCACGACGCCACGATCGACCGCACGACCACCGGCACGGGCAAGGTGTCGGACTACACCTTCGAAGAGTTGCAGCAGTTCTTCCTCAAGGACCGCGAAGGCAACGTCACGCCCTATAAGATTCCGACGCTCGAAGAGTGCATCGTCTGGAGCCGGGGCAAGACCATCCTCAACCTCGACATCAAGGACGTGCCGCTGGAGGTGATGTCGGACTTCATCAACCGGCTGGCGCCCGCCAACGTAATGTACACCGTGCGCAACGCCCGGCAGGCCCGCACCTACTTGGACCGCGACCCGCAGGCGATGTTCTCGTGCTGGTGCAAGAACATGAAGGAGTTCGGCGAATACGCCGAAGAGCGCATTCCGTGGTCGCAGATGATGGCCTATGTCGGCACGATGATGCTCCCCGACCAGCAGGAGCTTTACGACAAGCTGCACGAGAAGGGCGTGATGTGCATGATTTCGCTCGCCCCGACCCACGACCGGCGGGCGACCGACGCCGAGAAAATCAAAGGTTACGAACTCGAAATCCCCACGGGATGCGACGTGATCGAAACCGACTATCCCTACCTGTTCCAGCATCTCAATCTAACACGAAAATAATGGCAACATTCGACAAATTCCGCTCGGTTTACACACACGACGAACTGATGGAGCGGCTGCGCGGCATCAAACACGTGGCGCTCGACATGGACGGCACGATCTACATGGGCATGTCGCTCTTCCCCTACACCAAACCCTTCCTCGAAGGGCTGAAAGAGCTGGGAATCGGCTATTCGTTCCTGACCAACAACCCCTCCAAATCCATCGCCGACTACCTACACAAACTCGAAACGCTGGGCATCCATGCCACACGCGAGGAGATGTATACGACGGCGCTGGCGACCATCGACTACATCAAACAACACTACCCCGCAGCCAAACGGCTCTTCCTGCTCGGCACGCCGAGCATGATCTCGGAGTTCGAAGCTGCCGGGTTCGAATCGGCGGCGGATTCGGCCGACGACGTGCCCGACGTAATCGTCGCGGCGTTCGACATGACGCTGCAATACGACCGGCTCTGCCGCGCGGCATGGTGGGTGTCGCAGGGCGTACCCTACATCGCCACCAATCCCGACCGCGTATGCCCCACCGACCAGCCGACGGTGCTGGTGGACTGCGGCTCGATCTGCGCCTGCATCGGGCATGCCACGGGACGGCGTCCCGACATCACGCTCGGCAAGCCCGATCCCAACATGCTTTCGGGCATCCTTTCGCGCCACGGCCTCAAGCCCGACCAGATCGCCATGGTCGGCGACCGCATCTACACCGACGTGGCGATGGCCCACAACGCCAAAGCGATGGGAGTGCTGGTGCTTTCAGGCGAAACGACGCTCGACGTAGCCGACAAAGCCGATCCGCAGCCGCACATCACCGCAGACAGCATCGAAGTGCTGGGCCGGCTGATCCGCGAGGCGCACGGCAAATAGGCAGGCCCGCCTCCGCACCGGGGGCATATCCGGCAGAACGGAGCGGGAAAGCCATGTTCGGACCAACGAAGCGAAAACCCCGTCTAGACCAAAGGACGGGAACAGGCGTACACGAACCAAAGCACGAAAACAGCCGCGCTCGTCCCAAAGAACGGGAACAACCGCACACGGACCGGCAAGCCGGAACGACCTGCACCGACAAAAGGGCCGGAACAACCATGCACGAGCAAACACACCGGAACAATTGCCCACAAACAAAACAGGCTGCAATTATGCCGGTATCAGAAAACCGAATCCGTTTGGATTCGGTTTTTCCGTCTCTTTCGCCGGAAAAGCACTATATTTGCGAAGTCAACGACAAACCGCATATCAATATGGAGCACAATATCCTCATCCCGCTGCTGCTGACGCTCGGAGCAGGTCTGGCCACCGGCATCGGCAGCGCGATCGCCTTTTTCGCCCGCCGCACCAACAAGCGGCTGCTGTCGTTCTCGCTCGGACTGTCGGGCGGCGTGATGATCTACGTCTCGTTCGTCGAGTTGTTCCAGCAGGCGCAGATAACTCTTTCGGAGGAGTGGGGCGCGCATACGGGGATAATCGTCACCGTGGTCAGCTTCTTCGCGGGCATCCTGCTCATCGGCGTCATCGACCGGCTGGTTCCCTCGTTCGAGAATCCCCACGAGGCCCACATGGTCGAGGAGATGGACAAACAGCCCCGCAACCCCAAACTGATGCGCATGGGCATGATGACGGCGCTGGCCATCGGCATCCACAACTTCCCGGAAGGTATCGCCACCTTCACGTCGGCCGTGGACAACATGGCGCTGGGCGTGGCAATCGCCGTGGCGATCGCCATCCACAACATTCCCGAAGGCATTGCGGTCTCGATTCCGATCTTCTACGCCACGGGCGACCGCAAAAAGGCGTTCAAACTCTCGCTGCTGTCGGGACTCGCCGAGCCGGTCGGCGCACTGCTGGCCTATCTGGTGCTGATGCCCTTCATGTCGCCGACGCTGATGGGCTGCATACTGGCCGGAGTCGCGGGCATCATGGTCTTCATCTCGATCGACGAACTGCTGCCCGCAGCCCGCGAATACGGCGAAGCTCACATTTCGATTTACGGCGTGGTGGCCGGCATGGCGCTCATGGCCGTTAGCCTGATTCTGCTTGCATAGATTATGGACATTCTGCTGCTGATCGTCGGACTGGGACTGATTCTCGCCGGCGCAAATTTCCTGACGGACGGCTCGGCCGCCGTCGCGCAACGCTTCCGGGTTCCGGAATTCATCATCGGCCTGACGATCGTCGCCGTAGGCACCTCGACGCCCGAACTGGTCGTCTCGGTACTCTCGGCCGCGGCGGGCAACAGCGACGTGGCGATCGGAAACGTCGTCGGCTCGAACCTCTTCAACGTCTTTCTGATCCTCGGCGTCTGCGCCCTGATCCGGCCGCTGCCCCTCACCCGGAGCAACATCCGGCGCGACATTCCCTTCGGCATGGCCGCGTCGCTGATCCTGCTGGCCGTCACTTCGGACCGCCTGATATGTGCGGGGGCGGCGGACAGAATCGGCCGCATCGACGGCATCGTCATGGTGGCGCTCTACATTGCGCTGATGCGGTTCACGATCCGCACCACGAAACGGCCCGAAGCGGTGCCCGCCGATGCCGGCGCCAAAAAGCCGGCGGCCCTCTGGCTGGCGGTCGTCATGATCGCCGGAGGACTCGCCGGGCTGATTTTCGGCGGCGACATGTTCCTGAAAAGCGCCACGGAGATCGCCCGCAGGCTGGGCATCAGCGAATCGGTTATCGCCATTACGCTCGTCGCGGGCGGCACATCGCTGCCCGAACTGGCCTCGTCGGTCGTATCGCTGCTCAAAGGCAAGTCAGAAATGGCGCTGGGCAACGTCATCGGGTCCAACATCGCCAACATACTGCTGATCCTCGGCGTGAGCGCGACGATCCGCCCGCTGACGATGGGCGGCATCACGACGACCGACATTCTGATGGTGGTGCTAAGCTCCCTGCTGTTGCTGCTGACGGCGTTCACCTTCCGCAGGAAGCAGATCGACCGCTGGGAGGGCGCGATCTTCCTGATGATATACGTCGCCTATATCTGGTATCTGATACGCTGACGGACAGATACACGGGCAAAACGTGCCGTCTCCCGGCGGCGTTTGCACACAAGACGAATCCCTGCCGCGGCAGGGATTTTTCACGGCTGCCGGTCCAGATAGCGGTCGATCAGCCGCGGCACGGCATAGTCGCCCAGCGTGGCGGTCGGCACGGAGGGGAAATCCACAGGGGAAAAGATCTCGAAGCGGTGGAACACGGCATGCAGCGTCTGGTGCGAGAGCTGGTGTTTCGGCATTGCAACGCTCCGCAGCAGACGCCATTCGACGCCACCCAACACGGTTCGGAACTCTTCCGAATCGGTTAGTTCCGAGAAATCCGCCGCACGGTCCGTCTCGATCATCGGAAACTCGTACAATCCCTGCCAGATGTCGCCTTCCCCGCGCCGCCGCAACAAGGTCCGGTCGCCGCATGTGACGTGCAGGTAGTTGAACCAACGGTCGCGCACCTTGGTTTTCGCCTGCTTGACGGGACGCTCCGCAACCGTTCCTGCGGCCAGAGCCAGACAGCGCGCCGCAAGCGGACAGTCGGCGCATCCGGGCTGCGCCGGAGTGCATTGCAGCGCCCCGAAATCCATGACGGCCTGATTGTAACGCCCCGGACAACGCATATCGAGCTGCGTTTGCGCCAATTCAGCGAACGTGCGCTTTCCGGCCGTGGAGTCGATCGGAAGGTCGATATCGAAAAGCCGCGCCAGCACCCGGAAAACATTGCCGTCGAGCACGGCGCAGGGAGCGTCGTAAGCGGCCGAGCAGACGGCCGCGGCGGTATAGTCGCCGACGCCCCGCAGCGAGCGGACCTCGTCGTAAGACCGGGGAAACACGCCTCCGAACCGCTCCGCGACCTGCCGCGCCGCAGCGTGCAGGTTGCACGCACGGCTGTAATAGCCGAGTCCCTGCCACAACTTGAGCACCTCGTCCTCCGGAGCGGCGGCCAGCGACCCGACGTCGGGAAAGCGCTCCGTGAAGCGCAGGTAATAGTCCATGCCCTGCGCGACGCGGGTCTGCTGGAGGATAACCTCGGAGAGCCATATGCGGTAAGGATCGCGGGTGCGTCTCCAAGGCAGATCGCGGCCGTGCCGGGCGTACCAGTCCAGCAATATGTCGGAAATGTTGTCCATATTCTGTCTGCAAAAGTAGCAATTTTCCCGTTTAGGCTCTATATTTGAAGAAACAAAGCCGACATCTAAAACTCAGGATTATGGAAAAGAAACACGAACTGATCGACAACGCTGCGGAAAAGCGATACGAATTCGACCTCGGCGGGGACCTCGCCATGATCGAATACATCAAGGCGCAGGGATTCATCGTCCTGACGCACACCGAGGTTCCCGAAAAATACGAAGGACAGGGCATCGGCTCGGAGCTGACGCGCGCCGTATTGGAGGATCTCCGCGCCAAAAAACTGCCGATGATCCCCCAGTGCCCCTTTGTGGCACAATACATCTACCGCCATCCCGAATGGGCGGACGTGGTGCTGAAGGAAGTACCCGCCAAATAACGCAGGAACCGGCCGGACAAGCGGTCTCAGACGAATTCACCCCTGCCGCATTTCGCTGCGGCAGAGGTGAATTTCATTTTTCAGAGGCCGGGTCCTGCAATTCCGACGGTCAGCAAACTCAGAAATCGTCCGTACGGAAAGGAACGACCGGCAGTTCGCGGGTATCGCCCAGATTGCCCGGCTGGAAATCGCGGAAGCAGTAGCGCACGGCCACGGGTTCCGGCACTTTCTCCGACGAAACGACCAGAGCGAACTGGTTTTCGACGACCGCATCGGCCGGATAAAATACCTTGTCGGCGCCGCAGATCTCGAATCCGCGGATGTCGGCCATCCGGTTGAAACCCTGATCCATATACTTGAACCTGACATGGGCCTTGCCGTCGCGGATCTCCATCGACTCGTACTGCGGGCTTTGGCAGGCGATCTCCTTCATCCCGTAGGTCTTGTTCAGCGCCATGAAGGCCAGCCGGTACCCCACGTCCCGCTTGTTCTTCGGGTGGACATTGCAAAACTCATAAGGCTCCACCAGATCGTTGGTGCAGATCATGCCGCTGTTGGGAATCAGCTCCTGAGCCCGGCACTGCGCTTCGCGCAGATAGGGCGACTTTCCGTTGCCGTACTCGAAAGGAGCGATCTCGACGTAATAGAACGGCAGGTCGTCCCGCCCCCACAATCCGCGCCACAACGAGACCATATCGAACAGCCGCGCGGCGTAATCCATGTAGCGGCCGGCGTTCGATTCGCCCTGATACCAGAGGAATCCGCGGACGGTATAGCCCGCCACAGGACGAAGCATAGCATTATACATGACCATCGGACGCAGGTGCTGCGCGACGCGGGAGATTCCCTCTTCGGTCAGGTCGATGTCCGAATAACCGCTCAGCACTTCGCGGCTCATCCAGCTTTCGACGCGGCTTCCGCCCCACGAGCAGTCGATGATGCCGACCGGAACGCCGAGCACGTCATTGAGCATTTCGGCGAAGAAGTAACCCGCAGCGGTGAATTTCGCCGCAGTAGCGGTCATGCAGGGCGTCCAGCTTCCGGCCGTCCGGTCCTGCGGCATATAGGCTGCGGCATGCGGAATCTTCACATAATGGAGTTTTCCGCTTTTGGCGCCCGCGCGGGCGATGATCTCGTTCGCATCCGTAACCGGACACTGCCAGAAGCCGCCGAGCGGCATCTCCATATTGCTCTGCCCTCCGGCGAACCACACTTCGCCGATCAGCACACGGTCGAACGTCACGCGGTCGCCGCTGGCGAAGGTAATCCGCTGCGGCTCGTAACTTCCGGCCGGCGTCCTGACCGATACGACCCAGCGGCCTTCGGCGTCACTTTTCACGGCGGCTCCGGCGCCCCACGAGGTCTCGACTTTCACCGCGGCATACGGCTCGGCCCAGCCCCACAACCGGACCTCGGCATTCTGTTGAAGCACCATGTCGTTGCCGATGATTTCGGGCAGCCGGATTTTAGCCGCGGCGCCCCATACGGCCGCAAGGGCGATAAAAAGCAGGAGGATTCTTTTCATAACGGATCGGTATCGAATTTCTGCAAAAATACGATTTTTCGGCGGATGAAAAACAACGGAATGCGGAAAATTTCCTCGTAATTAATATAGGTATCTGTTTTTTTTGAAAAAATCCCGCCGGAAAATTTGGCTTATTATATAAACTACTTTATATTCGCAATATATTTATGGCACAATAAAAGAATCTTAAAAAACCGAACAGCATGGAACTCACGAACACCTCCCCGGACAAACGCCGCCTTTTCGGCCGCTGGTTCGCACGCCGCATCACCACCTACCTCGTAGTCTGCGCATTCCTCGCCTTCGTCAACTGGCAGACCTCGCCCCATTACTGGTGGGTGGCATGGGTCGCAGCAGGATGGGGGCTGAATCTGGTGCTGTCGCTGGTCTGGTATCTCACCGACTGCGACGACGAAAACAATTACCGCTAAAACCTCCGCAACCATGAAAGCATGGAAACTCGTCCTGACCGTCATTTTTGCGCTGGCATCCGTTGCCGCCGCGGCCAAAACCCTTGAAATCACCGTAACGGACATCCGCAGCGACAAAGGCAATGTTCTGGCGATGGCGAAAGTCGCCGGACATGAACAGCCCGTATACGGCATGTCGCCCGCCAAGAGGGGCGAAGTCGTGGTAACGCTCGAAGGCATCGACGCCGAAACGGCCGAGGTATCGCTCCTCCACGACGAGGACGGCGACTACAAAATGAAGACGGGCGAACGCGGCCCGGCCGAAGGCTATGCCGCGAAAAAGTGCGCCCTGCCCGCAGAGCGGAACGCCGTGACGATACGCCTCCGCTACCCTGCCGCGGAATAAACCGCCGCCCCGCATACGGCAGAAACGCCGCAGAAGACGCGCAGACATCCGGTGAAAAGCGAAGAACACCCGGAACAAATTCGTAACTTTAACCCCGAAATCCGACAGACATGGAAGACAGAAAGCTGGATGCCGCCGAGAGTTTGGCACTCATCGGGCGGATGATCGAAAATACCCGCAGCCGCATGGTCCGCAACGCCGGACGGCCGTTTCTGGCGTGGGGCTATGCGACCGCCGCGACATTGATCGCCGTATGGGCCGCAGTGTCCTGCACCGGAGACATACGCTGGAACTACCTTTGGTTCATGCTACCCCTCTTGGGCGGCGCGCTGATGTACTTCACGCGCCCCAAGGCGACCGAAGGCTCGGTGCACACCTACGTAGACCGCGTACTCGATCTCATCTGGAGCGTAATAGGCCCCGCCACTCTGCTGATAAGCACGCTGGCGATCTGTTTCGTCGTCCGGTTTCCGGTCGCATTCACCGTATTGCTGATGATCGGTCTGGGCACGACCATCAACAACCTGATCATCGGCTTCAAGCCCGGCGTGGCGGGCGGCATCGCCGGAATCGTGCTGGCGTCGGTCTCGCTCGTCGTCACCGGAAACTGGCACGCCGGACTGTTTCTGGCAGCCTTCGTCCTGATGACGATTATTCCGGGGCATATCCTCAATTACCGGTACAGACACTCCCGCAGCGACGTGAGACAAGCGGCCGGACCGCGGCCCGGCAAGGCGACGAAAGACGGCGCAGCAGAGGAAGACGGCAGTACGGAGGAAGACGGCGCAGCGACCGAAAACGGCACTGCGGAGGGCGGCGCGGCAACGGATAACACTGCGGCAGATGGCGCGGCAACGGGCAGCGCAGTGACGGACAGCGCAGTGACGGACAGGCCGCTGGACGCCGCCGAAAACATCGCACTCGTCGGCCGCATGATCGACAACACCCGCAGCCGCATGGTCCGCAACGCCGGGCGGCCGTTCCTGATATGGGGCTATGCGACCGTCGTCACGACACTCGCCGTATGGGCCGCCTATGCACTCTTTCCGGGCCGGAACTGGTACTACCTATGGCTGCTGCTGCCCGTGTTCGGAACCGCGCTGAGTCTGCTGACGATGCCCAAGGCGGACGGCGGCAGGGTCTATACCTTCATCGACCGCGTAATCGGTCAGGTATGGCTGGTAATGGGTCTCACGGCGTGGTTCGTCAGCCTGCTCTCGGTATTCGGCGACATGCCGGTCCCGATCCTCTTCGTCATCCTGCTGATGATGGGCATGGGAACAGCCATCACGGGGCTCGTCATCCGCTTCGTCCCGGCCGCCGTCGGCGGGGCCGCGGCGATCATCCTCGCCCCCGTATCGCTCGCCGCGACCGGTTATTGGGTGCCGGCGCTCTTTATCGCCGGATTCGTCGCAATGATGATCGTGCCGGGACATATCCTCAACTACAAGTCGAATCATCCGAAACAATAGCCGTATGGAAGAACGGAAAATGTCCGAAAAAGAGGCGATGGAGCTGATCGCCCGCTCGCTCGAAGCGCAGCGACGCAAACTGAGTTTCGTGCGGAGCACGCTTTTCTTCGGCGCAGGAGCGCTGGCGCTGGCCGTCACAACGGCGGATTACGTCGTCCGGCGGACGACGGGCCGGGATTTGACGCTGATGCTGGTCCTCGCCGGGACGGTCGCCGGGCTGGCCGCACTCTATTTCCATTACAGAAGTCACCGCACGGTCACGGCCAACGACCGGACACTGATGAACGTCTGGGCCTATGCGCTCGGCGTATGTCTCTACACTGCGGGATACGTAGCCGCGGGCGACGGACTGCAGCTGCCCGTCATGGGACTGCTGACCATGGGCGCAGCCATTGCGGCGGGCGTCACGGGCGAACTGTTCCGCCGCAGCGAGACCAACCGGTCAAACCAGAGCGGATCGCTGGGCGGACTGCTCTTCATCAGCATTGCGGGGGCATTTCTCGCCGCATGGATTTTCCGGGCCGCAGCAGCAGGAGAGACCGTCTCCCAATTCATACTCACCCTTGCGGCAGCCGTCATCCTCTTCTTCGGAACGGGAATCGTGCTGCGCTATAACGAACGCAGGAACCGTGTTTAAAGAACTCAACCCCCTGCTGCATTCCGAACTGCGTCTGGCCGTGATGTCGATCCTCATCGGGGTCGAAAGCGCCGATTTCGTCTTCATCCGGCAGCAGACCGGAGCCACGGCGGGCAACCTTTCGGTACAGCTGGACAAGCTGGCGAAAGCGAATTACATCGAAATCGAAAAGACCTTCCGGGGCAAGATGCCCTGCACCGTCTGCCGCATCACCGACACGGGACGCGACGCCTTCGCCGAATACGTCGCGGCGTTGCAGACCTATATCCGGAAATAAAACGCCCGCCGGATACAAGAGACCCGCGGGAATTTTTATTGCGGCCAACAATTACAGCGTACAGAAAAACGTCACCAGAAACGGAACGCTGAAATCGAGCGTGCAGCCGTGGAAAATCGAAACCACGGCATAGGGCTTTCCGGCCGCCTGCGTGATGACGGGCAGCGTGGTGTCGAAGGTGGTCGCACCGCCGATCGAGACGGCCGCCAGCGGTCCGCACCAACGGGCGACCAGCGGCGCGGCCAGCAGCGTGAAGATCTCGCGCATGACGTTGCATAGCAGAGCGACGGTTCCCAGCTCCGCGCCCCGGAAATCGGCGATAAAGATGCTCGACAGCGAATAATAGCCGAAACCCGAACCGACGGCCAGCGTATCGGTCACGGCCAGCGGCGGCAGAAGCGGCGTCGCGAGAGCCGCGCCCGCCAGCGTTCCGACGGCAGTCATCACGGGCAGCAGCGCCAGCCGCGGATCGAGCCGCCGGACACGTCCCGCAAGGGTTTCATCATGGCCCAGCGTCACGCCGACACAAAACATCAGCGCATAGAGAACATACGTGCTGACGCGCGCCCCGGCGACATCGAACGGCACGAGAGCGAAAAGTCCCGCGACGCATCCGGCGACGAAGAAGGCGACGATCACCAGACTCCCTTTCAGTGCATTCCACATCGACAGCGGCTTTTCCGGATCGGATGCCGGACAAGCAGGCGCGGGCGTCGGCTCGCACGCCGTCGGTTCCGAAGATTGGGGAGAACACGGCGCGCGAAACAATGCCGGCTCCGAAGGTTCGGGCGAGCATGACACGCGACCCACCGCTGAATCCGAAGGTTCAGCAGAGCATGACGCGCCACACGCCGCCGGATTCGGGAACGTTTCGGAAGATATATCCGCAACAGTCCCGGAAGAGCAATTCGCACCGCAGCCCCCGCCTCCGGTCCCAAGTTCCCGGCCCGAAACAGAGCCTGCAGATGCCGGATTTGCCCCGGTGCCCTCCGTCCCGGAAGCACTGCGGCCCCGGATACGCCGCCACAACAGCCACGAAGCCCCGATGCTTCCCGCGACCGAGAAGACGAAGATCACGAAGGCGGTACGCCCCAGCGTCGCCATGCCGCCCACGACGGCGGGATCGGAACCGACCTCCAGTCCGAGCAGGAACAACAACGCCCAGATGATGACGGCGATCAGCCGGGAGACGAACGCGAGGCGCCGGCTTTGCAGCAGGCGCCCCGTGACGATTCCTCCGAGAATGACGGCGAAAAGAACAAGCATTCCCTACTCCTGCTTCGCCGTGAGTTTTTCGATCTGTTTTTCAGCTTCGGCGCTGAGTTTGCTGGCCTGCTTCTTGGCCTCTTCGACCAGCTTGTCGCCCGCTTTCTCGGCTGCCAGCTTCGCCAAAGCGCCCTTCTCCTTGGCGCCGTCCACAAGTTTCGTGCGCTGCGCTTCGGCGGCTTCGACCAGCTTGTCGCCGGCACGTTTGGCCTCCTTGCGCAGGTTGTCGGCCTGCTTCTGAATCTCCTCGCCGAGCGATTCGCTGCCCGTAAGCTTCTGAATCTGCTGGTCAATGACGTTCTTCACGGCCTGCTCGGCCGCTTCCTTCACGCCGAGCGTAATCTTGGGCGAGGTAAACGTGCCGCCTATGCCGACATTGACCGACTCCAAGATCCCGCCCGCAGAACCCGCAGGCAGGGCCACCTTGGCCGTATAGTCGATGGTCTGGTCGAGTCCCGTCGAACCGGACATGTTGATCTTTATGTCGCCCATCTTCAGGTCGAAAGGCTGGGTCGTAATCCGACCGTCCCTGATCGAGAAACGGACGGCGACGTCCTTGGCTTCGATTTTCCGCAGTTTGTCGTTGTCGAGCGCCTTGGCCAGCGCATCGAACGCTTCGAGGTTCTGGATATGGATGTTCGCCGACTTGATTTTGCCCGTGGCGCTGAGCGACTGCAGGTCGGGTTCCATATTCGGATCGAGCGCGGTCGTCATGTCGAGCGACAACGAATAATCGCCGCCCGTTTTGGCGAACAGCGGCACGAGTTTCTGCACCATCTCCAGTTCGTCGAACGTCTTGGAGAACGAAGCGCCCGAAAGCCCCAGCGACAGCTTCAGCGCCGGACGCTGCGGATCGGCCGCCGTCGAATAGCTGCCCGAAGCGGTCGCCGAACCGCCGAAGAGCTGCATGCGCAGCCGTTCGAGCGAAAGGGCGCCGCCGGCCACGCGCATCTCGCCCGATATGCCGGATACGGTCATTTTCTGGAAGAGCACCTTCTGCAGTTCGGTATTGAGCGAGAGGTTCAGGTTGCGCGGCACTTTGAGGGCCTGCACCGGTTCGGAGGAAGTCCCGGCCGACGACGTCTCCGGGGTCTCTTCCGGTGCGGAATCGGGCATGACGTTCATCATTTCGTTCAGGTCCAGCAGGTCGGACTTCACATAGAGACGTCCCGAAAGCATGTCGCCCCGCAGCAGGTAGCCGATGTAGCCCGAAAGCTGGCCGTTGGCCGCCAGATCGCTCCGGCCTATCGTAAGGCCGAGTTCGCCGAGCGTCATGGCCGCGGGCGTAATGGTCGCTGCGGCACGGCGGATATGGACCGCAGGCAGTTCGGGCATGGTCAGACCCAGCCGCTCGACGACGAACGTTCCCGACGCGCCGATCCGCTCGTAGCGGCTCTTTTCGATGTCGGACATACGGCCCGAAACCTTCACGTCGGCGGTAATCAGGCCGCTCAGTTCCATCCCCTTTTCGAGCGGATACACCTCTTTGACGGCCCCCAGATCGACACGGCCGTCCACCGCGGCACGGAACGTCGGGTCGCTGACCAGATTGGTCGCATAAGCCGACGCCGAAAGCGAATTCCCGGCCATCCGGAGCGTGAATTTCGAGAGGTCGATTTCAGTCTTATCCGCCACGCCGCCGGGATTGGCGATCCGGACGTCGATGTTGATGCCGTCCACCGCCTTGGGCAGCGACGAGTACTGGAAACTGCCGTTGCGCACCTCCGTCCTGAGCTCGAACGCCGGAAGCGCCGCACCGCGCATTTCGCCGCGCGCCCAGAGCGCCATCGAAAGTTCGCCGCCGGCCGCAAGATTACGGAAGTCGCGGGTGTAGAAGGCCGGAACGAGCGAAAGCACGTCCTTGAACTGCACCTTGTCGCAGCCGGCCGTGACGTCCATGGCCACGGCGTCGTCTTTCAGCTCCACCCAGCCGTCGAGACCTACCTCGATGGCGTTCAGGCGCAGTTTGTTCTGCGAGAAGGTAAAGCGGCTGTTCGCCAGATCGGCCGCAATCACCGCATCCAGCTCCGCTTCGGCGCCGCTGAGCATCGGAATACCGCCCGAAACCAGCCGCATGCCCTTGGCCGTCAGCCGCAGGTCGAGGTCGGTCTGGTCGGCCGACATGTCGCCCCGCAGGCGAAGTGACAAAGGTGCGGTCGAGAAGCGCATGCCCGTCGAATCGTCCTCGTAACGGATCGCCGCGTCGCTGATCCTGAAGTCGCGGACCGAAAGGCGGAACGACGAAGGTTCCGCATCGGCGGGGGTCTCCTCTTCGCCCTGAGCCTCTTCCGAAGCCTTCACAACGTCCCAGTTCACCCTGCCGTCGGCAAGTTTGTGCGCATGAAGCGCAGGCTCCGAAAGAATGATCTTCGTCACCTCGAACCCCTCGTCGCCGAAAAGCGACATCACGTTCACGACCACCGAAATCCGCTGCGCGGCGACGATCGTATCGCCCGCGAAAGGCTCCTCGCCCACCAGCGTCAGTCCCTTCAGGTCGAGCGAAGCACGGGGAAAATGGCGCAACAGGCTGATGTCCAGCTTCTCGAAATCGAGCCGCGCATCGAGCATCGCATTGGCCTCACGCTTCACAATCTCGGCGATCTTGCCCCGCAGCACCATCGGCGCCACCAGAGCGATCACCAGCACGACGGCCACCACGATGGCCGCAATCTTCACGAATTTTTTCATCACTTATCTGTTTTAAAGGCGAAAACCGTGGTTTCCACCTCTTCGAATCCGACTTTGCGATAAAGCGCCCTAGCGGCTTCGCGCGCCGGGTTCGACGTCAGCATCACCTTCCCGGCGCCGATGCGGGCCGCATGCTCCACGGCGGCGCGCACCAGCGCATCGCCCGCGCCGCAGCCGCGTGCCGCGCCGTCCACCACGACGTCCTCGATCCACGCCTTGCGCCCCGAAGGCGCATCGTACCACGCCAGCGTCAGCACCCCGACGATGCGTTCCCCGGCCACGGCAGCCAGCAACTCCCCGGTTTCGCTTCCGGCCACACGCCGCAACACCTCGCGGGAGGGCGCGCCCAGCCGCGGCGAAAGCTGCGGCATCAGCCGCGCGAACGCCTCTTCGAGCGCATCCGAGACTTGGGTTATCCGTCGTATCTCAACCGTCATAACATCCGATTTTCGGGCAAAGTTAATCTTTTTTTCACAACAGCTCCGCCGATCACCCTCGCCGGAGTCCGCAGAGCCGCAATTTACTCAACAAAGTTAATATTTTCGTCCGAATCTTTGGGGCATGTCTCGAAAAAAGATTACTTTTGCGTCGCATCGGTTCCCGAAACGCCCCGGAAGGGCGCGGGGATTAAAAGGGAATGCCGTGAAATCCGGCAACAGTTCCCGCTGCTGTAAGTTACGCAACATGTTCCGGCACTCTTTGGCCACTGTCCTCCGGGACGGGAAGGCGCCGGAACGGTAACGAGTCAGAAGACCTGCCGCATGCCGTTCAACCAATATGCACCCTGCGGAGAATGGGGCGCAGCAGACCGTCGCCGACACCGGCATCCGACACGTCAGCCCGTACCAGCCGCAGTCATTTGAAAGCCGATGAAACGCGTTTTACGACATATGGCGGTTTTATGCGCCGGCGCAGGATTCTGCTGCGCCTGCATGGACTACGGACCGCTGCATGAAGAGCCGTTCGCGCAGTCGCAGCGCGGCGTGTTCATCACGTGCGAGGGCAACTTCGGCTGGGACAACGCTTCGCTGTCGTTCTACGATCCTGCGGCGCGAACTGTCGAGAACGAAATCTTCATCCGCGCGAACGGCATGAAACTGGGCGACGTCGCCCAGTCGATGACCCTCCACAAAGGGCGCGGATACGTCGTGGTGAACAATTCGGGCGCGGTCTATGTCATCGACCCGGCGACTTTCCGCGTCACGGGAGTGATCGAAGGGGTCGTCTCGCCGCGTAACATCCACTTCCCCAACGACACGACGGCCTATATCACCGACCTTTACGATCCGCGCATCACGGTCGTGGATTCCCGCAGCAACCGCATCCGCGGCCGGATTCCGATGAACGGCCACAAATCGACCGAACAGATGGTGCAGTGGGGCGACGAAGTGTTCGTAAACTGCTGGTCGTACGACGACAAGATTCTGGTCGTGGACGCCGCACGCGAAACGCTGGTGGACTCGATCGAGGTCGGACCGCAGCCCTCGTCGCTGGTCCTCGACCGCTTCGGCAAACTCTGGACCGTCACCGACGGACGCACCGCAGGCATTCCTGCGGCGCTCTACCGCATCGACGCCGCCACGCGCCGCGTCGAGCAGACCTATACGTTCGCCGCGGGCGACCATCCCTCGTCGGTCACCCTCAACGGCACGCGCGACACGCTCTACTTCATCAACCGCGACGTCTGGCGCATGCGGGTCGATGCCGAGGAGCTGCCCGTCACGCCGTTCCTGCCCTATACGCAGACCACCTATTACGAAGTGGCGGTCGATCCGCTGACCTCGGAGGTCTACGTGGCCGACGCCATCGACTACGTCCAGCACGGCGTGGTCTACCGCTTCACGGCGCGGGGCGCGGCCGTCGACACGATACGCGTCGGCATCACCCCCGGATCGTTCTGTTTCAAACCGTAAAAAACATTCGAAGAAGATGAAAAAATACGCATTCCCTCTGGCGGCTCTTCTGCTGGCCGCCTGCAACTCCGGCGAAGAGATCACGACCACGCAGACGGACGAACCCGTGGCCCGGATTCTCGAATACACTCCCGCACCGGGACAGTTCATCAACGAAGAGGCGCGCTCCGGCGGCGCGTTCGACAACGTGGATACGCCGGAGAAAGCCTGCCGGTACGCCGCCGCGCGTTTCGCCGAGAACAACTGGGTTTCGCTCGGCGGATGGGGCGGATACCTCGTCGCGGCATTCGCCGAGCCGGTACCCAACACGGGCGGTTACGACCTTTACGTCAAGGGCAACGCCATGAACACCTCGTCCGAGCCGGGCGTCGTCTGGGTCATGCAGGACGCCAACGGCAACGGAATGCCCGACGACACGTGGTACGAGCTGAAAGGCAGCGAGTACGACAACGCCGCGACGATCCGGGGGTATGCGGTCACCTACACGCCGCTCGCCGACGGCTCCGCCGCATGGACCGACGACCGGGGCGGCAGCGGCACGATCGACCGGATGGACGAACATACGCAGGCCTCCTACTGTCCGGCATGGATCGAGCCTGCCGACCTGAAATTCACCGGCACGCGGCTGCGCGACAATGTCGAACAGGCCGACGGACAGTGGAGACCTCAGGCGTTCGCATGGGGCTACGCCGACAACTTTTCGACGGTGGACCGGATCGGCACGACCAACCGCCTGCGCATCAGCGACGCCGTGACGGCCGACGGCTCGCCCGCCAACCTGCAGCAGATCGACTTCATCAAGGTGCAGACGGGCGTGAACGCCAAAGCCCCGCTGATCGGCGAGATTTCGACCGAAGTGTGCGGCATCGGCTGCTACCGGACCGTAACCAAACGCAACTGACCGCGTGCTGCGCACCGCGACGATACTCCTCTGCCTGACCTGCGCCCTGCCCGCCGCGGCGCAGCGTGACTCGACGGCCCGCACCATCGCCATCGAGTCGGTCGATATTTCGGGACGCCGCCCGATGAAGGAGATCGGCGTACAGCGCACCGAGCTGGACACGCTCGTCCTGCGCGAAAACATCACCGCATCGCTGGCCGACGCGCTGGCGACGGGTTCGACCATCTTCATCAAATCCTACGGCCGCGCAACGCTCGCGACCGCCTCGTTCCGCGGCACGGCGCCCTCGCACACGCAGGTGACGTGGAACGACATGAAGGTCAATTCGCCGATGCTCGGACAGGTCGATTTTTCGCTGATACCCGCCTATTTCATCGACGACGCGACGATCTATCACGGAGCCAGCTCGGTGGGCGTCACCGGCGGCGGGCTGGGCGGCGCGGTGACGCTGGCGACCAAAGCCCCTGCGGAGCAGGGATTGGGGCTGCGTTACGTGCAGGGCATCGGGTCGTTCGCCACGTTCGACGAATTCCTGCACCTGACCTACGGCGGCGCGCGGTGGAGCAGTTCGACGCGCGTGCTCTACAGTACCTCGGACAATGATTTCCGCTTCCGCAACTACAACTCGAAAGAGTTCGTCACCGACGACAACGGCCAAATCGTCGGCGAATATTACCCCCTGCAGCGCAACCGCAACGGCGGATTCCGCGACCTGCACGTCATGCAGGAGCTTTATTACACCACGCGCGGCGGCGACCGTTTCTCGCTGGCGGCATGGTACCTCGACTCGCACCGCGGACTGGCGATGCTCACGTCCGACCGCAACAAAAGCAAACAGAAGAAGAATACGCAGGACGAACGCACGCTGCGGGCCGTGGCAGGCTGGGAGCGGCTGCGCCACGGACTGAAACTCGGCGCACGCGCGGGTTACACCTACACCGATCTGCGCTACCTGCTCAAGCAGGATCCCGAAGGCAAAGGGCGGTTCGTCGTCAATACCGACGCCCGGAGCCGCATCCACACGCTCTTCGCCAAGGCCGAAGCCGAATATGCGCTCGGCGAGAAGTGGCTCTTCTCGGCCAACGCCGCCCTCCACCAGCACCGGGTGCGCAGCGGCGACCTCTCGGTGATCGGCAACAACGGCCTGCGGGCCGATACGCTCTACCGGCAGGAGCGGTTCGAACTTTCGGCGTTCGCCGCCGTGAAATGGCGTCCCGTGCCGCGGCTGGGCGTCGCCGCCGACCTGCGGTGGGAGTTATACGGAGACCGTACCACGCCCGTCATCCCGGCGCTGTTCGCGGACTACGTGCTCTCGAAACGCGGCAGCGTGGTCGTCCGGGCTTCGGCCGCCCGCAACTACCGCTACCCCACGCTCAACGACCTCTACTTCCGTCCCGGCGGCAACAAGAACCTCAAACCCGAACGGGGCTGGACGTTCGACGCGGGCTTGGAAACGACGCTCAAAGGCGACGCCCGTTCGCTGCGCGCGTCGGCCACGGTGTTCGATTCGCGCATCGACGACTGGATACTCTGGATAGGCAGTCCCAAACTGGGTATCTACACCCCGATCAACATCCGCCGCGTCCACAGTTACGGCGTCGAAGCCAAACTCTCGGCCGAAGCCGAGACTTCGGGCGGCTGGCGACTGCTCCTCGACGGCAATTTCGCATGGACCCGTTCGATCAACCGGGGCGATCCGTTCAGCCCGGCCGACGAATCGGTCGGCAAACAGCTCGTCTACATTCCCGTCTATTCGGCGGCCCTCACGGCGCGCGTCGAGTGGCGGCGGTGGGAGCTGACCTACAAATGGAACTGGTACAGCGAACGTTACACCATGTCGAGCAACGACCTCGGCGTCTTGGGCCGCGTGAAACCCTACTTCATGAGCGACCTCTCGCTCGAAAAGGGACTCGACTGCAAATGGGCGTCGTTCTCGCTCAAAGGCTGCATCCACAACCTGCTCAACGAGGAGTACGAATCGGTGCTTTCGCGCCCCATGCCGCGGCTCAACGTCTCCTTTTTCATCGGCATAACCCCCAAATTCGGCAAACGATGACGCTGCGTGAACAACTGCTCGAACTCACCGAGCCTAAATACATGAAATTCACCTCGGCGCTGATGCCGGGCGTCGAAAACGTGCTGGGCATACGCCTGCCCGTATTGCGCAGCATCGCCAAGGAGATCGCCGCCGGGGACTGGCGCGCATATCTGGCCGAAGCCGAGGATTTCTATTTCGAAGAGCGGATGCTGCAGGGGCTGGTGATCGGCTATGCCCGGTGCGAACCCGCCGAAAAGCTCGCACACGTGGCCCGCTTTGTACCCAAGATCGACAACTGGGCCGTCTGCGACTGCTTCTGCTGGCGGCTCCGCGCCGCCGAGCGGCAGCCGATGTGGGAGTTCATACAACCCTATTTTCACGCGCAGGCCGAATACGACGTGCGTTTCGCCGTAGTCATGGGATTGGGCAATTTCGTCGATGAACAGCACCTCGAAGCGTTTCTGCGGCAGCTCGACGGCATCCGCCACGAAGCCTACTACGCCCGCATGGCCGTGGCATGGGCGGTGTCGGTCTGCTACGTCAAATTTCCGCAGCGCACACACGCTTGGCTGGGAAGCTGCTCGCTGGACGACTGGACCTACAACAAATCGCTGCAGAAAATCATCGAGTCCTACCGCGTGAGCGACGCCGCGAAGCAGGAAATCCGGGCGATGAAACGCCGCCGGTAAAAAGCGTGCGCGGCTCCCGCACAAAGCGCCGGAAATATCCGCCGTCCCCGCAGAAAAAGAGCCGGGGCGGCGCGTTTTTGCAAAATAATGCTACCTTTGTATAGAAAATCCGAAAACAAGGCCCTATGCGCAAACTGGTAATCATTCCGACCTACAACGAGAAGGAAAACATCTCGGCGATGATCGACAAGGTCTTTTCGCTGCCCGAACCTTTCGAACTGCTCGTCATCGACGACGGTTCGCCCGACGGGACGGCTGAAATCGTCAGGCAACGCAGGAAAGAGTTCCCCGAAACGCTTCACCTGCTGGAGCGCAGCGGCAAACAGGGGCTGGGAACGGCCTATCTGACGGGGTTCCGCTGGGGACTGGACAACGGATTCGACTACATTTGCGAAATGGACTGCGACTTCTCGCACAATCCCGACGATCTGGTGCGGCTGTACGAAGCCGCCGCCGAGGGCAACGACGTGGTGGTCGGCTCGCGCTATGTGCAGGGCGTAAACGTCGTCAACTGGCCGATGTCGCGTCTGCTGATGTCCTACTTCGCTTCGATGTACGTGCGCATCGTGACGCGCATGCCCCTGCGCGACGCGACGGCGGGATTCGTCTGCTACTCGCGCCATGCGCTGGAGACGCTCGACCTCGACGCCGTAAGGATGAAGGGATACGGCTTTCAGATCGAGATGAAATACTCGGCGTGGCGGCTGGGGCTGAAACTCAAGGAGGTATCGATCATCTTCGTCGAACGCCGCGAGGGCACCTCCAAGATGAGCGGCGGCATCTTCCGCGAAGCGTTCTTCGGCGTGCTGGGACTCCCGCTGCGCAAAATCAGGGCCGCGAAAAAAGCATAGAATATGAAAAATAGAATTTAAATCCGATCCTAACCAAAAGTAAAAATTTTTGTCGGGATCGGATTATGTAATTTCTTCGTCTATTTTATGAGATACTATTTTTTGTATCTCTGTGCCCGGCGCCGCTCCCGCTCTTCCAAGAATTCTTTGCGCGACGGAAATTTCTTTTCACCGGACAGCACCTTTTTATCCCAACGTCGCTGCATAAAATAGCCGGATATCTCTGGCCCCCAGACGATTGTGACCCAGACAGCAGCCTGTCCGGCGCAATAACAAGCGATTTGCACCCACGGCGTCAAATTCGTTCCCTCGGCAATAAGCACTTTATAGGTCAATAACGGCTCGAAAACGGCAAGGAACATAAGTATGGCTTGCGCCTGCCTGTCGCTCCGCGTAACGCCGAGATATTTCCAACCTGCCGCAACGATCAGCAAATTCGCAAAGAAGATGAACAGCATCAGCATTGGCCACGGAGCGATAAGGGTTACGTCCGACTTTATCCATAAAAACACCAACCCGAAAATAGCGGGCAACATCCCCTGAATCAGGGTTATGGCAACGATCCGCAGCATACGCCTATTCGACGGACAAATTCAGCTCAGGATTTTGGCGTGCAATCTCCCTGCAAAGCATATTTTTCACCTCTTCCACTGTGAACATTTGATTTCCTATCCGATAATATCCCATGCCGTCAGCACTGGCATGGAAAATTATTTCATAAAAAACCAAATAACGAATCGCAGCATATGCACTGCCGGAAGCACCTGCTGCAAGCATAGCTTTCCAGAATACGAGAGCATATATTTTTGCTTTCCAACAAGCCCATGCTGTTGCTTTAACATCTGCAATAACAAGTTTCTTGAGGAACGACTTAATCGTACGGGTAGATTTCAATCCAATCTCCCACGCTCTACCATTGTCTGTCCAATATTCCCAAGAACCCAAAAAGACATTATACGAATCTGCGATCAACTTTCGATCATCGTCATCATCAGCCGCACGATACCACGTCAGATATGCTTTCTGCATTTTAGATTTAAATACAGCATCAGAATCATTTGCAGTTTCAAGACGCTCCACTTCCTCCATATAACCTTTCACGGCAGCAGTCAAAGGGGCGTCCCGATTCATTTCGGGAATAATGGAAAAACCTTTCGTCGTCAGGGAGGATTCAACGGCAGCAATAATTGCCGGATCAACCGAAACATCCACACAATTTCGCACAAAGGCATTTATCTGTGCAGTGGACATGTTTCTGAAATTCTGATTTTTCAATGCAGCCGTCTGCACACTTGCCATCTGTTTGATAAAATCCTCTGCGGTCCCTGAAGCACGCGTCATAACATCAGGATTCTCGCCAAAATAATTAAGGATCTCTTGTAAATAAAGATTATGTTCCGCACCCGCTTGCAATGGCGTTTCAGAAGGAAAATTCGTGGCGGATTCGCTTTCCTGAGTTTGACACGACATTGCGAAGATCGCAAAACCAATCACAATCAATGTAATACGTTTCATAAAACTGAAAAGTTAGTGACACAAAATTTGAATTTGAGAACACAAGTGGATATCCAAAACCTAAAATACTATAAAACATTAAATATCCCACACACATTTACTAAATATTTCATATTTTGATGAAAATTGAATTTTCATCAAACCTTAGATTTTATAACACATACAAAGGTTGCGGACCGCAATAATAACAATTGCATCGAAAAACACGGCGGCAATTCCGGCGGCAATCCGATATCGTTACGCCCGCTCCAGCAAAGAGGTCAGAACGTAAAGAAATAGTTCATGAAAAAGTTCCAGAAGGTGACCACGCCGATGGCGAAAAGCTTGGCCAGATAGAAATTCAGGCGGAAGCGGCCGTGCAGCAGCCAGATCGTCAGGTTGTTGATGACAAGTCCCACGGCGGCAATGCCCAGAAAGCGGAGGTACTGTCCCGTAATATCAGGATTCTCGTTGTGGAAAGTCCAGATCCGGTTCAGGATGTAATTCGTCGTCGAGGCGCAGAGAAAGCCGAGCGAATTGGCGACGTACTTGTTGAGCCTCAGCCACTCCTTGCAAAGGTAGGTGATTCCGAAATCGACGAAGACGCCCGAACCGCCCACGATGCAGAATTTGAGAAACTGCTCGATCATCGCGCAACCTCCGTGCGGAGGGGTTTTCCGTTAAACCAATTCGTATACCCTTCCCGGCGCAGGGCGAAGCCGGCGTCGAAATCGGTCCCGGCCAGCTGTCGGGGCACGACGAACACTACCTCGCGCCGGATCTCCTCCTCGGCGGGAATCCGGAAACGTTCCCCGGTGTCGAACTCCTTGACGCGGAAACGGCCGTGCTTCCAGAGCATGACGAGCGACATGTCGCCGCCCAAGTCGATATTATAAGGATAGGGATTGTCGATTCGCAGCGAAAGCCGCAGCGTATCGCCCGCGGCGACACGTTCGGGAAGCCCCGTAAAGGAGATGTCCACAAGGCGGGTCGGATGGAAATGCGTATCGACGAACCACGTGAAACGCTTGCCGTTGGGCAGTACGACGCTCCGGACGCGGCCCGTCGTGTCGGCTTCGTCATAAGGCGTCTCGACCAGCACTTCGCGGCCGGCAAAGCGCGTATCGTCGTCACGGAACTGCCATTGGTGGGTCCGGTAGCGGATATTGGGCTGGCAGTAGGCCTCTCCGCCGGTATAGAAGGCGTATTTGGCCGCGACGGCGTAACCGTGGCGGAAAACGACGGGACGGCCGTCGGCGATTTCGGCGATCTCCCCGTAACTGGCATGGTTGTCAAACACTTCGTAACGGATGCCCAGCGGATTGAAAATCATCACCAGCCGCGTCAGGGCGATCAGGACGATGGTCACCCACCCCATGCGCATCAGGTAGCGGCGCGTCCTGGGATGACGCCGGGCGTAGGTGAAGAGCGTATAGAGCAGTCCGAACACGGCGACGATCACCCACTGCGGCTGGACGTATCCGCGCAGCGTCGAGAGCAGGAAAAAGACGATGAATGCCGCCGGGATGAATTTCAGCGCACGTTCGACGGGGTTCTGCGGCTTCACGGCGATCCACGACCGGACATAGAGCGGCACGAAGAACGGGTTGAAGACGACCAGCAGGTTGAGCAGGTATTCGGCGACGTAACCGGGCCGGAAAACCGAGTTACGCCCCGCCAGATGATAGGCCAGCGACGCCCAGTCGTGCTCGTACTGCCACACGAAATGCGGCACGAGCAGCAACAGCGCCACCGCGCCGCTGAGATATAGGGTCGGACGCAGGAACACGCGGGGGGGGGTCGCCGCAAGCGCGAAGAGCACCACCAGCGCCCCGTGGTACTTGCTGTAGGCCATCAGCGCCATGGCCACACCCATCCAGAGCCACGCCGCGCGCCGCCCTTCGGTGAACCATTTGAAGGTGAGCAGGAACAACGCCGCGGTCATCATCAGCGGACCGTCGGGCACGGCGATAAAACCGTACAACTGCAACATGAGCGTCGCGGCCGAGAGCATGACGAAAAGCCCCGCATCGCGGCGGTCGGCATCTGTGGGCCGGATGATGCGCCAGAAGACAAAGAGGTAAAGCGGCTGCAGCAGGGTAAAGAAAAACCGCACGCCGAACTCCCCGCCGCAAAGATGCTCCCCAAGCCAAACCAGCAGCGCCGTCATCGGCGGATGGTCGAAATAGCCCCACGAGAGGTTTTCGGCGAACATATGGTAGTAGGCCTCGTCGTTGGCCAGCTCCGTGAAACCGGCCTGAAAGAGGTTGCAAATCCACCATACGCCCAGCCAGAACGCGACCAAGGCGTCGGGGCGGAGCGATGCGTATATCTTTTTGACGGATGCTCTCATACGGCGGCAAAGGTAGCAAAATTTATCGGTTTTGCGCCACCCGGCCCCCAAAGAGAGGCGCATGCGGACAGCTTTTGCGAAAAATCGCCGCATGAGGGCGGACGCGGCATATTTTTTCCGCGTAGGCCGCCGTCGGCCGTATTGTTTACAATTTGTTCATTAATTGGAGCGCCGAACGATTGCCGCCTCGGAAACAATCTCTATATTTGCTCCCGGTCTAGGTTCCCCGCCGGCGGCTGCCGGCTTGGGATCAAAAGGGAACTCCTGTGCAAATCAGGGACTATCCCCGTAGCTGTAAGCTCCGTTGCGCTCCGCACACTCTCTGAGCCACTGTCCGTCGGACGGGAAGGCGTGCGGAAGGAGCGAGTCAGAAGACCTGCCTGACCGATATACGGCACCCGCTTTCGGGATATAGAGCGGTGCAGCAACTTTGTTTTACACTGATTTTTTTGGTGAAACCATGCTTTTCAGGCGGCCGTCCGCCGGCAAAAGCGGGCTTTATCGCATAACCGGCCAACAACAAAAACAGGAGAAAATATGGGCATTTCCGAACTTTACATCGTAAAACGCGACGGCAAGCGCAAAGCGTTTTCCGTCGAGAAAATCAAACGCGCCGTACGCAAGGCCTTCCTTTCGGTCGGCAGCTACGCCACCGACGACGACATCACGTCGATACTGAGCCGCGTACACGTGTCCGACGGCATGAGCGTCGAAGAGATTCAGAATCAGGTCGAAGTGGCGCTGATGGCCGAGCGTTACTTCGCGGTGGCCAAGAGCTACATGCTCTACCGCCAGAAACACACCGAAGAGCGCGAAGACCGCGAGAAACTCGAATTTCTGATCAACTACTGCGACGCCTCGAACCCGGCGACCGGCTCGAAATACGACGCCAACGCCAACGTCGAAAACAAGAACATCGCCACGCTGATCGGCGAGCTGCCGAAACAGAACTTCATCCGCCTGAACCGCCGCCTGCTGACCGACCGCATCAAGGAGATGTACGGCAAGGAGCTGTCGGACAAATACCTGCACCTGCTCAAGGAGCACTTCATCTACAAGAACGACGAGACGTCGATGGCCAACTACTGCGCCTCGATCACCATGTATCCGTGGCTCTTGGGCGGCACGCTCTCGGTGGGCGGCAACTCGACCCGTCCGACGAATCTCAAATCGTTCTGCGGCGGATTCGTCAACATGGTTTTCATCGTGTCGTCGATGCTTTCGGGCGCATGCGCCACGCCCGAATTCCTGATGTACATGAACTATTTCATCGAGCAGGAGTACGGCGAAGATTACTACAAGCGGGCCGACGAGGTGGCCGACCTCTCGAAAAAACGCCGCACGATAGACAAGATAATCACCGACTGCTTCGAACAGATCGTCTACTCGATCAACCAGCCGACCGGGGCGCGCAACTTCCAAGCCGTGTTCTGGAACGTGGCCTACTACGACCGCTACTACTTCGAAAGCCTGTTCGGGGAGTTCGTATTTCCCGACGGTTCGCATCCGCACTGGGAGTCGCTGTCGTGGCTGCAGAAGCGTTTCATGAGGTGGTTCAACCGCGAGCGCACCAAGACCGTGCTGACTTTCCCGGTAGAGACGATGGCGCTGCTGACCAAAGACGGCGACGTGATGGACCGGGAGTGGGGCGACATCACGGCGCAGATGTACGCCGAGGGGCACTCGTTCTTCACCTATATCAGCGACAACGCCGACTCGCTGTCGAGCTGCTGCCGTCTGCGGAACGAGATTCAGGACAACGGGTTCAGCTACACGCTCGGCGCGGGCGGCGTCTCGACCGGCTCGAAGAGCGTGCTGACGATCAACCTCAACCGCTGCATCCAGTACGCCGTGAAGAACGGCATGCACTATCTCACCTATCTGGAAGAGATCACGGATCTGGTACACAAAGTACAGACGGCTTACAACGAAAACCTCAAGGAACTGAAGTCCAAAGGCATGCTGCCGCTCTTCGATGCGGGCTACATCAACCTTTCGCGCCAATACCTGACCATCGGCGTAAACGGACTGGTCGAAGCCGCCGAATTTCTGGGAATCCGCATCGACGACAACGACGACTACGTCGCTTTCGTGCAGAACGTACTGGGGCTGATCGAGCGTTACAACAAGAAATACCGCACCAAGGAGCTGATGTTCAACTGCGAGATGATCCCCGCCGAAAACGTCGGCGTGAAGCACGCCAAATGGGACCGCGAGGACGGATACGCCGTGCCGCGCGACTGCTACAACTCCTATTTCTACGTCGTCGAGGACCAGTCGCTGAACGTCGTCGACAAATTCCGGCTGCATGGACGCCGCTACATCGACCACCTCACGGGCGGCTCGGCGCTGCACATGAACCTCGAAGAGCATCTTTCGAAAGAGCAGTACCGCCACCTGCTGCGCGTGGCCGCGGCCGAGGGCTGCAACTACTTTACGTTCAACATTCCCAATACGGTCTGCAACAAGTGCGGGCATATCGACAAACGCTATCTGAAAGCGTGTCCCGCATGCCATAGCGACGATCTGGATTACCTGACGCGCGTGATCGGCTACATGAAACGGGTCTCGAACTTCTCGGCCGCACGCCAGCAGGAGGCCGAACGCCGCTATTACGGCAACATGAAACCGGCGGCGGGCGGCGCGAAAACACCCGGACAGCAGGGTGCGCACCCGCAGGAGGGACCGCACCCGCAACGGGAACCGTTCGCACAGAAAGAATCGGCCCACCAGAAAAGTTCACCCGCTCAGGAGGCCGTATGACAGCTCCGGAAACAGTAGTCCGATACTACAATTTCGACATCGTATTCGCGGAGATTCCGGGCGAAACGACGCTGGCGATCAACATCGCCAACTGCCCGAACCGCTGTCCGGGGTGTCATAGTCCCCACCTGCAGGCCGACGCGGGGCATGTGCTCGACGCCGCGGAACTGCGCGCCCTGCTGGAACGGTACGGCCGTTCGGTGACCTGCGTCTGCTTTATGGGCGGGGATGCCGCGCCGCACCGGATCGCCCGGCTGGCGGAGGTCGTGCGGCAGGAGTTGCCGGTCCTGCACGTCGGCTGGTATTCGGGACGGCAGGAGTTGCCGGAAGGATTCGCGCCGCAGGTGTTCGATTACATCAAACTGGGCGGCTGGGTCGAGTCGCTGGGGCCGCTGACTTCGCCGACGACCAATCAGCGGCTCTACAGAATCGGTCCTGCGGGCGCAATGGAAGACATTACGGAGCAATTCCGTCACAAACCGTAAACGGAACGGCGTTTTGTTCAGGGGAACCGGAGCATAGGAGATTAGTTAAGCGTTGTCTGCCATACAACGATTTACCTCCGGTTCCCGGAACAAAACCACCCACGGCCGGAGCCGATCGGAACAGCGGCAGAAAAATCGGCGCGTCTGTTTACGAACGCCGCATATCGGTCATCGGACGGGTTTGCACGATACGGGATTCCGAAACCGTGGACGGAACAAGAGTTTATCTTGTAACGTGGATCGTACGGCGGTATTCCGTGGGAGACATGCCCGTATGCAGGCGGAAAAAGCGGCTCAGCGAAGACTGGTTGGCGAAGCCGGCGCGCCGCGCCACGGCCTTTATGTCGAGCCTCGCGTCCCGGAGCAGGGTCTTGATCTCGATAACGACATAGTCGGCAATCATCTCATGGGCGGACTGGCCGTTTACCTCCAAAACGACTTTGGTCAGGTATACGGGAGATATGCACAACTTATCGGCATAAAAAGCGACCTCCCAGCGCGTTTTGTGGTGTTCGCCGACCAGCATGGCGAACCGCATGGCGATATTTTCCTTGTTGGTATTCACGAAAGGGCGCTTCTTGGCGCTCGTCGTCTGCTGGAAAAGGACATAGAAATCCCAGTAATAAATCCGCAGCAGGTGCAGAATGGTCTCCCGCAGGAAAACGGGATCGTCGTTGCTGCCCCTGAGATCGATCGTCCGGCAAAACCCCAGAAACCGGTTTCGGTCCACGTCGTTGACGCTGTACAGGAAATTCTTCCGCATATAGAAGAAAAAATCCGGGGTTATTTTTCCCAGCCCGCTCATGATGTCAAGGAACATCTCCTTGTCTACTTTGAAAAAGGTCATCGAGAAATCGTCGCTGACCTCGCGGATCGACACCAGCTGCAACGGCAGAATCGTAACGATATCGTTTTCGGAAATCGGACTGCGCACCGAAAAAACCTCTATCACAGCGGTACCTCCCGTGCAAATACCGCAGAAACCCTCCTCCTGATAGGCCTCGTGTTCGCTTATCGGCAGAGACGAAATATCGGTATATATTTGGAATTTAGGATGCATGCTGATTTTATTGCATTAAATATACGACATTCGCCTTCCCCGCACCTCTTTAATGCAAAAATTGAACTCGAATGGCAAACTTAAGTATCAAAACTCAAAATCGCACCGGAGAGGCGGCATAACGCGAAAGCGCATATCATGCTCCGCCGCAGGAAATTTCCCGAACGGGCAAAATCACGCTCCTTCTCAAAAAGCGGCACCGCCCGAACAAATCTGCGAAAAGCAAACCGCCGCAGAAGGGCATGGCAAAAAAGAAAAGGAGTCAAAACCTTGACAATCAAAGTTTTGACACCTTAATCAGTACCCGGAGCCGCATTTGAATATATTAAATTCTATTAAACTTAAATAGAGGCAAGAATGAATAAATTTATATTTATTTTATTTATTATCAATAGTATATAAATATTTAATCATTTTACCAGATAAATTCCGATTGAACATATTTTAGCAGATGTGGGGAAAATGTGGGGAATTTTTCGTATTTTTGCTCTGTCAATCCGGAATCTGGGTACTATGAAAATAACTCTCATCATCAAAAAGAGCGTAAAACGCTATGATACAGAATCGAAGGCGACCATTTACGCACGTCTGCGGGATGGCAGACAGGTAGATATGGTCGCACCGACCCGGCTCACCATCAATCCCAATCTTTGGGATGACAAGGCCGAACAGGTCAAAAGCAAAATCGTTTGCGACGACGAAATGCGTTCCTATTACAACGATGAAGCCCGCAAACTCAAGTCCTACCTCGAAAAAACCTATCAATCCCGACAGACGACAGAACCGCAGAAAGAGTGGCTGAAAGAGGCATTGGAACAATATTACAATCCGCAAAAGTACAATGTCGAAACGGCCACGGAAGAAACCGTCAAGCCGACGTTGATCGCATTGTTCGACGAATTCCTCGAGAAGCACCGTCTTTCCGATGTCCGCAAAAAGAATTACCGGGTCATCAAACGAGGATTACAGCGGTATGAACTTTATATCCGGACAACCAAGAGGGGGCAAAAAGCATTCGTATTGGACATCGATCAAGTAACGGCCGACACCTTGCGGGATATTTGGGAATTTTTGGAAAATGAATACCGCTACTGCGCTCTTTACCCGGAAATCTACGAAGCTATACCCGAAGCACGCACGCCGCAACCCAGAGGAAAGAATACGTTATTGGATTGTTTCTCGCGCATCCGAACTTTCTTCTACTGGTGCAACAGCAACAAAAAGACCCGGAACCGACCGTTCGACGATTTCCCGTTGGAGGAATGCACATACGGAACGCCTTATTATATCACGGTCGAGGAGTTGCACAAGATTTACGGCACGAATCTGATGCGGCATCCGCAACTGGCCGTTCAGCGCGACATCTTCGTTTTTCAATGTCTGATCGGCTGCCGGGTGGGTGATCTGCTGAAAATGACGAAATCGAATCTGATCGACGGAGCCATCGAATACATACCGCGCAAGACCAAGGAAGGGCGACCGCTGACCGTGCGGGTTCCGCTGAATCAAACAGCCAAAGAGATCGCAGCCCGTTACAAAAGTCTGGATGGCGACAAGCTGCTGCCCTTCATCTCCGAGCAGAAATACAATCTGGCGATCAAGCGGATTTTCAAAGCCGCCGGATTGAAACGGCTGGTTACGGTCATAAACCCCACCACCCGCGAAGAAGAAAAGAGGGTGCTTTACGAGATCGCCTCGTCGCATCTGGCCCGCCGGACATTCGTCGGAAATCTGTATAAGCAGGTCAAAGACCCCAATTTGGTCGGAGCTTTGAGCGGACATAAGGAAGGCAGCAAGGCTTTCGCACGTTACCGCACCATTGACGATGAAATGAAAAAAGAATTAGTAAATTTGTTGTCGTAAAGGAGATGATTGCGTCCGCAGCGCGGTCGGAATGCAACGAACATTAGCCCGCAATCATAAATCACAGCAAACAGTGATTTTATTTGACTTATCCATAAATTGCGCTATATTTGCATTAAAATCACATCAAATTGGGATTTATGAACAAAATCGGAAATGCAATAAAAGAGCGCCGAAAGATGTTGAAAATAACGCAACGGACACTTGCGGAATTGGCCGGTGTGGGTATCAATACGCTCACAAAAATTGAGCGCGGAGAAGGGAATCCCACGATCGAAGTTCTTGAAAAAATACTCGATACACTGGGGCTGGAACTACAAATCGGAATCAAACAGCGGAATGAATTATGAGACAAGGGGCAGTATACATGAATGGCAAGTTAGCCGGCATATTGACAGAAATATCGCCGACTGAATATGTTTTCAAATACGATGATACATACTATGCTGATGATATGCAGCCAGCCGTCAGTCTGACATTACCCAAAACACAACAGGAGTATAGATCAGCCTATCTGTTCCCCTTTTTCAGCAACATGCTTTCCGAGGGCCGCAACCGCATCGTTCAATCCCGCATGCTGCATATCGATGAAAACGACCATTTCGGCATTCTGCTGGCAACAGCGCAAACGGATGTTGCCGGAGCAGTAACCGTAAAACCCCTATAACAATGAACCCGATTACGATTTGCCCGTCCACATTGGCCGAAGGATATGACAGCTACTCTCCGATTGCGATAAAACATCTGTTCGACGGCCGGCAAGTGTCTCCATTTTTGGATTATACACCCATTGATGACGACAACAATTCCGCAGCCCAAGAAGAGTTTCTGCACAATCAGGAGCGAATCTCGCTGTCGGGAGTACAACCCAAATATTCGATGATCGTTCGCAACGGTAAACTGGCTTTAACTCAAAAAGGCGAACAAGGCCACTATATCCTCAAACCGAAGTTAAGCGATTTCCGCAACCGGATATATAGTTCCGCGAATGAGAATCTGACCATGCAAATCGCGTCACAGGTATTCGGAATCGAAACCGCCGCAAACGGACTTTGCTTTTTCAAAGGAGGAGAACCGGCTTATATCACCAAACGGTTCGATGTCAAACCCGACGGCACAAAGCGCAGAAAAGAAGATTTCGCATCGCTCGCCGGACTGACTACGCAAAACGGCGGTAAGAATTACAAATATGAGTACTTGACATACGAAGAATGCGGAGAGTTAATTCGACGATACCTGCCCGCATGGAAAGTAGAGACCCTGAAATTTTTCGATCTCATCATATTCAATTTTCTGATTTGCAACGGCGACGCCCATCTGAAAAATTTTTCGGTACTCGAAACCGAATCAGGCGATTTCCGTCTGTCCCCGGCATACGACCTGATAAATACCAAACTGCATGTAGACGACCGGATATTCGCTCTCGACAAAGGGTTGCTGAAAGACAATGCCGCCGAATCTATGCCTTATGGAATGACCAACAGCACAACTTTCCGGGAATTCGGCAAAAGATTAGGGCTCCCCGACAAAACTATCCGACGGGAACTCGACAAATTCTGCACCTCTTATCCGCTTTTAGATACGCTGATCGCCAACTCCTATTTATCCGATGAATTGAAAGAGAATTACCGGAATATGTATCTCGGACGGCGGGATTCTTACCTGAAAATCGGATTGTAACAGGAAACGACTTATGGGCCAGCAGGAATACGAGGCTTTCAAAGCGAAGTTGCGGGAATGGATGAACACCCACCCCGACGAATACGCCGCATTCGAAGAGGCGATGAACGCCCGTGACTATGCAGGGTGCCAGTCGGTCATATTCCAAGCCATGTCCCTTATCCCCCGGTACCGGCGCCTCATGTCCGACAAAGCCAATGAAGGACTGTTCGAGCATGTCGATGAGATCGAACAGGCGGCCCGACAACACGACCTTGCCGGCAAGATCATCCGGGAGTGCGAACAGCCCGGCAAGGATTCCACCCTTCCGGCGATGCTTTGCTGGCTCTACTTCGGCAAGAGTTTCGAACGGATGGTGGAGCGTTGCGAAGAACTGCGGCGTTCGCCCGATCTGGGATTCTTGCAGAAAATGACCATGAGTGCCACGATCAAACTGCTAATCTCCCGCTCCATCAAATTAGAACTGCGCACCAAGCAGGATTGGGATGCCCACCGCGAAGCGATACGGCTGGCCGAAAGCGACCGAGTGCTGGAATGGGCAACGGGCACTCTTCTTGTCGAAGATGCAGGTGAAAAGAGGAAGCCCGGCAGGCCGAGCGCAGCCAGATCATTGGTGGAAATGTTTTCGCCAATTGTCACACATCCCGCTGAGTTGCGAAGAAAGATCGGCGAATACCTCACGAGGAAACACACCCAGACCGACATCGCACGTCTGAAGATCGCTCTCGATGAATTACGCTATCTGGTGGTTCCAATCAATATCAAGCCATTCCGCAATGCCCTGCAAGCAGAATACGGATCTGACATCCGCATCGTCCACGAGCGGGGCATACAGGAAGCATACAGCCGCCTGACGGAACCGCTGCTCATCGGATCGACCGTCGGCAGCCGGGGCAGCGAAGCCCTCATCATCCGGGAAATAAAAGATTTTCTATCGCAATAAGGCTCGTTAAATCCGTCTTAACATACCGCGAATTAAACGCTTAAATATCGCTCAATCATAACATTATATTTGCGCCGTCGCTCGGATTTCCGGGCGGCGGCGTTGCTTTCCCGACCGCCGGAAGGCTGCGCCTCACAATGAGCGGAAAGCAATGTATGAAAGATTTGTTATCCATCCTCCGGGATGCTCCGGGCAGCATCCGGCTGGAGGTAAGCGGCGAGGATCTGTTGGCTTTCTCCAAAAGCCTTATCGACCGCGCCAAAGAAGAGTTGGCTGCACAAGTCGCCGAAGCCCGCAAGGAACGTTACCTGACCAAAGAACAGGTCAAAGAGCTATGCGGCGTTTGCGATGCGACGCTCTGGCATTGGAACCGCAAAGGATATCTGAAAGCCGTTAAGGTCGGGAACAAGGTTCGCTACCGCACCTCGGACATTCAACGGATTCTCGGCGAGCGCGATGGCAAATAAGTCGTCAGACAGCGTTGCAGTCCCCGGCAAGCAGTCCCGGAACGAGCGTATCGAGGAGTTCCTGCGGGAGCATTACGCCTTTCGCTACAACACGGTCAAAAGCCGTGCGGAGTTCCGCAGCAGCGACGGCGAGTTCCTCCCCGTGACCAAATACCGGCTCAACTCCTTCCGGCGGGAGCTCGACCGCACCATCGGCATCTCCACCTCGGCGGAGAACCTGCGCAGCATGCTCGAAAGCGACTTTTCCGAGCGTGTAAATCCCGTGCAGGCGTATTTTCATAAACTGCCGCCAGCAACGGGAACGCAGGCGATCGGCGAACTGGCCGCGACCGTCACTGTGCGCAATGCCCTGCATTGGTCGAAGTACCTGACCAAATGGCTCGTCGGCGTGGTCGCCAATGCGATGAATGACCTCGGATGTCAGAACCATGTCTGTCTGGTACTGACCGGCGAGCAGGGAAAGTTCAAGACCACGTGGCTCGACAACCTCTGTCCCCGCTCACTCGCCAGTTATCTTTTCACGGGAAAAATCGACCCGCAGAACAAGGACGTGCTGACGCTGGTCGCCGAATACCTCTTCATTAACATCGACGACCAGCTGAAGGCGCTCAACAAACGGGATGAAAACGAGCTGAAGAACCTCATCACGGCTCCTTCGGTCAAATACCGGCGGCCCTACGACGTCTACATCGAAGAGTATCCCCACTTGGCGAGCTTCATGGCCTCGGTGAACGGGAACGACTTTCTGACCGATCCGACCGGCTCGCGGCGCTTCCTGCCCTTCGAGGTGTTATCCATCGACATCGACCGGGCGATATGGGTCAATATGGATCGGGTATATGCCGAAGCCCGAACACTCCTGAGCAACGGATTCCGCTATTGGTTCGACGACGCCGAAATCGAAGAACTGCACCGGGGAAACGCCGCATTCCATGTCCAGACCATCGAATACGAAATGCTGCTGAAAGGGTTCGAGAAACCTCCGGAACATGCCGTCACGGATTGCTTTATGACCACCGTGGAGATTCTGGACTACCTGCGCAGCTATTCATCGCTGAACCTCTCCGAGAAACGTATGGGTGAAGCCTTGCGCAAGGCTGGGTTCGAGCGCCGCTCGAAACGTGTCAACGGAAATCCCGTCTACGGCTGGGTCATCGAGAAGATCACACCCAATCCTTTCGTCTCTTACGGATTGTAGTTACTACGCTACTACACACAGCTGCAAAACATTGAAAAAGAACACGCAGGCGTGTAGTAGGATGTAAAAAAACACCTTACGGCATCTTACGACGCTACTACGTCAATTACTACGGTAGTAAGCTGCCATGCACTTCATTACTACGCATAGCAAATTGTTTATCAAACGATTACGCGAATGTAGTAGGTAGTAAGGCAATATCGCTAAACTTCGAAAAACAAACATTATGAATGATCTGAAAAATATCGGCATCAGGCAATTCCTCGCACGGCGGGGCATTCAGCCCAAGTACGAATGCAACGGCTACGGTATGTATCTTTCCCCTTTGCGGGAAGAACGCACGCCGAGTTTCAAAGTGGACTACGTGCGAAATCTTTGGTACGACTTCGGACTGGGCGAAGGCGGCACATTGCTCACCCTCGTGATGCGGTTGGAGCGGTGCGACAGCCGTGAAGCTGTCCGACGGCTGCAAAACGGTGAAAAAAGGGACGCCGGTTCCGCTTCTCTTTCACCGAGTGTTGGCGAGCGTCCAGCTGTCGGAGGGCCCTCGCCGGTCGTGCGTCTAGCCGCCGTCCCCGCACTCCGCATCCTTTCCGATGACCCGCTCCGTCATCCGGCACTGATCGGTTATCTCGTCTCGCGCGGCATCGTCCCGTCTGTCGCCGCGGCATTCTGCCGCGAAGTCCGCTACGAGGTAAACGGCCGCGCCTTTTTCGCCGTCGGGTTCCGCAACGATGCCG